>Ga0268299_1001823_pt1 | contig 31585 bp, 22 predicted proteins | sample NOBtaG_FD_193484 | JGI IMG/M metagenome (GOLD analysis project Ga0268299, IMG submission 193484) | Activated sludge microbial communities from bioreactor in Nijmegen, Gelderland, Netherland - NOB reactor | ecosystem: Engineered > Bioreactor > Aerobic > Activated sludge | place: Netherlands... | reverse complement strand
GAGTATCTATTTTATTTAGAAATGCTTGCCATTCATCAAATAATGGAGTTAATTCTAATTGTAAATTGTTAAGAATATATTGATATGTAGCTTCTTCATATTTTTTTAGATCTATCGCTTGTAATCTTAAAACAATATTTTTTAACGAACTTTGAATCTGTTGCACAGATATTTCTTGCATATGAAACCTCCTGTTTATAAAAATAAAACCAAAAGGTTTTTTGTTTATAAAGGAAGTGGTACTGATATAAATGTAATGCTGAATAGAAACTCAGTATTGCCTAGAACGCAGCTTTAGAAACGAGGTTCAGCCAAAATTAATTGTCTCTCAGCATTACTTTTTGCTCACTACCAAGGAAGTGTCTTTTACAAAACACTTATATTGTTATTAACTGTTTTGACAAAAACTGAAAGTAGTTGGTAATAAAACTTTCTTGAAAATTTGTTTGAACATATGCACGATTTACTTTTCTTACTGTTGAAAGTGCCTCTTCTGCACTTTGACCTAATGAAACTAAGGTACAAGCTAACATTAATCCGGTGCGGCCTTGACCAGCTTTGCAATGAAATAATACAGGCAGTTTATTGTTTATAGATTCTATAACTTGATTACATATTTCTTGACAAGCACGAGGCATAGGAAATCCCATATCAAGAATAGGAAAATGAATTACCTTAAAACCAAAATTTGATAAACATGGATTTAATGGTGATTCTGTCAAAGTAACGATTAAATGAATATTCATTTGTTTTAAGAAAACTATATCTTCTTCAAGCTCATTCATTAAGCCTGGCATATCTGAACCAGCTAAAGAGTCTTTTATCACCCAATTAAAGTCCATATTTTCCTAACTTCCCCAATTAATAAATTGTTTTGTCCTTAATCTTTTTGGATTATTAAAAAATGTTTCTTTGTCTGCACTTTCAATTATTTCACCATCAAGCATAAAAATAACATGGTCTGCTACTTCATAAGTAAAAGCTAAATTATGAGTAACAATAACAATGGTTTTATAACCATTAAGAGATTGAAGCTGTTTAATCAGCCAAGATTGCTCTCTAGAACTAATACCTACTTCTGGCTCATCTAACATTATTAAGTGGTAACGCTCACTTAATGTAATAGCAAGTTGCAGTAACTTTTGTAATGATAAAGATAATTCATCAAAAGGCTTATCTAAATTTTGTAATAGTAACGTTGGAGCATTAGGAAGAACTTTCCAACAGTTTAATAACCAAGTGATATTTAAGTAAGAAGCATTTTCTTGTATCAAAACTTGGCGTAATGTTTTTTTGTTGCTAGAAAATTTTTGTGGTAAATAAGCTAAATTTTGAGAACTGATAGTGAAACTACCTTTTTTCCAAAGAGTAGCTTCACCATCATTACCACTTAATACTTTTAATAAGGTACTTTTTCCACTACCACCAGGCCCAACAATCGATGTAGTACGTAAATCAGGTAGAGAGAAAAATAGCTTTTTTAACACAATTCTTTCGCCGTAACCCACACTGAGTTTATTAGCTTTGATCATGGACGAAACCAAAATAAATTAAATAGTTTCTCTATTGGTAATATCTCTAGCTTTTGTTACTACTAAGCCTAAGTTAGCATCCATACGACAAACAACCGTTAGTACAATTGATTGTCTTGATTTCAAACGGCTAAAAAAGTGTAGTAAGTTAGTAGAAGTTACAATAATTTCGCGAAAATATCTTTCATCGCTTTTCACTCCTCTAGCTCGTTTAAAAACGTTCTCAATAGTCATTACATTATCACCTTCAAAAAGATCTTTGGTTGCTGCTGCAAGTAAATCCAAGACTTGTTGAGGGTGACTATCTACTGTTTTTACTGCTATTAACATTCCACTGTCCATATCAACTACACCAGCAGCTACTGCTTTTGGTACTTCTTTTAAGAGAGAATTTACAATTGAATCAACGCTCATTTTATCCTCCAGATAATATAAATAAACTATGTCTTTCTTACATAGCTTAAAGATAGTAAAAATTTCTAGTTATTTACCTTAAGTGGAAGAAGTATAAATAAATCTTACAATGTAATCATAGTCAGTCAAAATTTCTTTTTTTATTATCTTAGAAAATTTATGCTCACCCACTTAGTAAGGCTTTCTTAGCTTGTTTGAATTGAATAGTATTTTAAATTTATTAGACATTATCAGGATTAAGGATTTAATAGGGTTTAAGAAATTATTGTTATTTATTTTCGGGGGTCTTACGAAACTGATTTTTTATTCCTGATAACGCCCATTGTAATCGAAAAAATTTTATTAATTAAAAATTAATGTATTGTTAATTAAAAATTAATAAAAAATTAATAAAAATTAAAATTTTATTAATTAAAGCTTTTTAGCTTAAGTCTTTTTATTTTAGTAAAATAATAAATTTCTTTAATAATCAAGAAATAAATTTACGCTATTAATTAATACCAAATATAAATTGTTTATGTTTAAAACATAAGTTTTATATCTAGTAAAACTATGCTTATTTAATTTTCTCATTAACTAGAAACTAATTTACAAGGCCAAGCGTCAAGGTAATGCCACATTCGTCCAAATATCTCTTTTTTTCCAGCAGCATAAAATGTTCCATGACGAAATTTTCCTTGCCAAACTATTTCACCAGGTATTGGCCGTGGAGAATTTACTATTTCCCAATTTGATTGCAACAAAGTAGAATCAATATCAAGTTCTTCAGAATTAAAATAAATTATGTTTGTTTCTTGGTTTTCCACTGTCACTATCCCTCAAAATCAGATATCCCTAATATTTTGGTTAAGTTAACTTTTGTAACTTGTGTATTGAATATTATCTTGAGGCCATTATAAGTAAAAAAAATATTATCTGTTCATCTTTAATGTGTTGTTAATGCGGTTTTTATAAGTTATTAATAAGTGGTAATTAAGACATCCATTCTTAACAAAATACTGATAAATTTATCAGTATTTTTATCAGTTATAAGGTTTTGGATTAGAGTTTTTCTTATCTCTTTATGTGAAGCAGTATTACAATTTATTGCAATTAAAAATACAATTTATCCTTGAAGACCAGTTTTTAAGGCTATTTTTCAAGTAAAAACTCTTTAAAACAAAAAGCACAACAAAGATTTGTTGTGCTTTTTATCCTAAATTTTTCTTTTTACTAAAATTCTACTTATGCAGTTTGTTGTAAGGACTCAATTAAAAGTTGTTCTGTTTGTTTAACTAGACTACGTTTTCTAGAAATTGCTAAACAATATCGGGAAAGCTTTTGACAAACAGACATTAGCTCTAAACTATTGGTAAAAGGTTCTAGCACTAACATATCTGGTTTAGTAAATGATTGTACTAAAAACTGTAAAAGACTATACCTTTCATTACTTTCTATATTTGATAAAGAGCCATTATTAGTTGTTAGGGAAGAATTAATCAGTCTAGTTTCTGAAGCAAAAGGAACATAAGAAGGAGAACCTTTGCTAGCCCATAAAATAGCCAAAAATGGATCTATGTTATCTGTAGATTTTTCAACACGTTTCTTTTGCCATAAATAAGTAGTATTGTAATTTAGTCCTGCCTTAAGCAAAGCATCAACATAAGAGCCTATAGATTCAAGCGGACTAAAAACTAGCAGTGAGCTATTTTCTTTCATAAAAAGCTCTGTATGAGCAATCCAAGTTGTATTAGGATGACAACGCTCTTGTAATCTTTTTTGCTGATTATGGCTTTTGCTACTAACACCTGGCTCAGCAATAACTAAATCAAAACAACCTATTAGATCACTACTGTCACCTGTTTCTTCTGAATCATCCAAACACCAGGGAAACTCTCCCTGAAGGATCGACAAATAGGGGTTGGTAGGAGGTATTTCACAATCTATTGTATTGTTTTTTCTAGTTGTTAAGGGCTGATTCATATTTTCTAATCACTACTTATGGTATTGTGAACAACTTCAAAATCAAGATATAGTTCTAATCTAATAAAGTCAAGATTAAAGATCCTAAACTACCACATCAGCTAGTGGTTTGTAAGATTTAGCACTCATTATATAGATAATTTTGATCAGATCTCTGTAAATCCATTAGATCAAAATGATCTTATGCTTAGTGTCTTTAACACCTTTTTAAGCCCTAAATCTTTATCCAAGCAAGATGTCGTCCCTAAAATACTTGTGCTATGCTTTGGCTATTGATTTTCTTAAAAACTTTATTTTTATCTAAAAGTACTTACTTAAATCTAAAGTTTTTTTAAATCTATGTAGAATTACATTTTGCAATTATTTTGCAAATTATCGTTCACTACCCCCATTTAAATTAGGAACAATAAATGAGATCTACAGATGTATTACGAGCATGGAAGCGCATTCTAGGTGGTCATTACCCTTCTTTATCTATTGAAATTACTCGTGAATGTCCCTTACGTTGTCCGGGTTGTTATGCCTATGAACCACAACATTTAGGAAGCCTTGGAACACTTCGCCAACTTGCTGACTATAAAGGTCAAGCTCTAGTTGATGGTGTTGTAGCTTTAGTAAAACAACATAAGCCCTTACATTTATCTATTGTAGGGGGCGAGCCTTTAGTAAGATTTAAGGAATTAAATACCTTATTACCTATTTTATGCGATATGGGAATTGCCGTCCAAGTAGTTACTAGTGCAGTGCGTGAAATCCCTGTTGAATGGGCAAAGCTAAAGGAAGTCTACTTAGTGGTATCCATAGATGGTTTACAACCAGAACACGATGTAAGAAGAAAACCTGCAACTTACGAAAAAATACTTAAAAATATCGTAGGGCATTCTATTACTGTACATTGTACAATTACTAATCAAATGACCAAAAAGCCTAATTATTTCAAAGATTTCTTATCCTTCTGGTCAGATCGTCCTGAAGTTAAAAAAATTTGGTTTAGTCTTTTTACTCCTCAAGTTGGAGATACAGCAGAGGAAATTCTTTCTCCTCAAACTCGTGAAGCGGTATTAAATGAACTTGCCAGCTTAAGGGTACAATTTCCTAAGTTAAATCTTCCAAACTTAGTGCTGGAGGGTTATCGTAAACCTCCAGACTCACCTAAAGACTGTATTTTTTCCCGTACAACCTTAAATATTACTGCTGATTTGCAAAATAAAATTAGCCCTTGTCAATTTGGGGGTAATCCAGATTGTAAACAATGTGGATGTATTGCATCTGCTGGGCTTAATGCAGTTGGGGACTATAGATTACTAGGGCTTCTACCTGTAAGAAAAATTTATAATTTATCAGACCGTGTTGGTAAAGTATTTGCCTAATTAGCTTAAAAGCATTAGGCAATTAATTTACCAAGCTGTTTTACTAGTACCACAAACTTTAACTTAGCAAACATACTAAGTTAAAGTTTGTGATGTTTAATTTAGCTATTATTAAATTTTTCTAAATGAGTGCGAACTTGCCAAAGTTCTGGAAAAAATTTATTACCTAAAGTGCGTTGTAGATAACCAATTCCTTCGCTACCACCTGTACCAAATTTATTACCAATCATTCTTTCCACCATTCGTAAATGATGAAATCGCCATAAATTAGTATATTCATCCACTTCAACTAACCGTTCTGCAAGCCTATAAATATCATAATGTTGCGAAGGTGTAAGATAGACCTTTAATAATTCTTTTACTACTTTTTCCTGCCAATTATTCCAAATTTCATTTTCAGACCTTGGAGGTGGGACAGTTACATCAAAACCTCGGCGAGCAAGCAGTTGATAAAAAGCATCTGCTAGAGTCGGAGAGTTTAAGCGTTGTTTAAGTCTTTCTAATGCTTCGGGTTGGTCAGCAAATGCCCCTAAAATACGCTCATCTTTTAATCCACAACTAAATTCTACTTCTCGAAATTGTGCTGACTGAAAACCACTTGCGGGTTTTAAGTGATCTCTAAAAGCCAAAAAATCAACTGGAAGCATAGTTTCTAAAATATGTATTTGAGGAACTAAGATTCGATTAATTTCAACTACTCGCCCAAGTTGTCGTTCTGCAAGAAATAAATCATCATTTTTCATTGCCATCATTGCCGAATCACATTCATGCAAAATTAGCCTAAACCAAAGTTCATAAGTTTGATGAATAATTATAAATAACATTTCATCATGATGAGCAGGTGTAGAACGGCATTCTTGTAAATTAATTAACTGAGGCACTTTTAAGTATTCATCATAGTTAAGCGGTTTTATTCCATCTATATTAGCCCCAAAGTATCCTGGCATTATTTTTATTCTCCAAAGTTTTAATATCTAAATTAAGCAGTCTTTTCTTTTACAGCAGGTTTAGCCCTAACAAAATCATTATCTAACGGCAATATTAAACTAAAGGTACTGCCTTTGCCTATCTCACTTTCTACTGTAATTTTTCCTCCATGCATTTCCACCAATTTTTTTACTAAAGTCAAACCTATACCAACTCCTCCATATTTGCGAGTCGTTGAAGCATCTGCTTGGCTAAATCTCTCAAATATATGTGGTAATACTTCTTCCGTTATACCTATCCCATTATCGGACACGCTAATCAAAACTTCTTTTTCTATCATTTCACTACGAACTACTATAAGACCATCATTATTAGTAAATTTCACAGCATTATTAATTAGGTTAGAAACAATTTGTTGCAATCTTAAAGGATCAGCAAAAAGAAAAGGTAAATCTAAAGCTAGTTGGCAAGTTATTTCAATATTTTTAGCTACAGCATCAATAGTGTTATCTTCAACAGCATTTTTTATAGCATCATTAACATTGATTTTCTGTAACTCAAGTCTAAAAGAGCCTTTTTCTATTTTAGAAAGATCTAGTAAGGAATTTACTAAATAAAGTAGCCTAGTAGAAGATTTATTAATTTGTTCTATAGCAGAATTATGTTGTTTTTCTGAGAGTCGGCTATAAGCCATTAGTTCCCCCCAGCCAATAATTACAGTTAGAGGTGTACGCAGTTCATGACTAATATTATTAAGGAACTCATCTTTCATGCGATTAAGTTCACGCATAGAAATAAAGTTTTTTTCCATTTCATTATAAAGGCGAGCATTACGAATTGCTCCAGCAAGTTGGCCTGCAATGGTAAAAAGCAACCGACGATCATTACTATCAAAAGCTCTTGGTTGCTCTTTTTCTACTGCAATAACACCTAAAACATCATTTCCATTTAATACAGGTACAGCTAAAAAAGATTCAGGAATTGGATGATTAGGACTTATACCATAGGAAAGTCTTAGGTTTTTCCATTCTGCTCTATCACGCCAAAGCAGGGTTTTCTTAGTATTAATTATATGGCTTAGAATACCTTCACTTAATGGTAAAACTTGTTTTTCACATAAAACATCTTTTTCCATTCTTAAAGCTATTTCAATTTTATTATTTTCGCTGTCAAATAATGCAATAGTAAATGTTGTTGGATTAAAAAGATCTGTAACTTCTCGATAAACTCGTTTTAAGAGTTCTTCTTTATTTAACAATGTATTGGCAGCATAGCCAAAGCGGTTAATTAGTCTTAAATCTGTTAGCCTTTCTTCTAAATCTACCAAAGTGTTTGAGTGATCACGTAATAAAACACCTACTGCGATAAGAATTAATAATGCCCAAAACAGCGCACCCCAGCCCATTACTTGATAAACAGCAGCTAGTAGCACACCAACAGGAGTTGTAGCTAGTTCAAAACCTGCACTAGATAAAAAGTCTTTAGAAAAAAATTCTTTTACAGAATTACCAGAGAGTTTTTGATAAAGCCCTAGAAAAATAGAGTTAGTAAAATTATTAGCAATAGTAACTACTAACAGAATAGCTAAATCTAGGCTAAATATGTAGTTAATGGCAGTACAATCTGAACAACCTAAAAATTTATAAGTAAGACTGCCAATAGTCCACATAAAAGCGGCCATACCACTACTAAAAACAGAAATAAAAAATTGATCATTCCAAGGTCTTAGTAATGGAAGTTTGCGAATATAGAGACGATCTAAAGATCTAAGAATTGGCCCACCAGCAAAGCTTATAGCTGAAATCCAAATAGTTGCCAGAGGGCCAAAAGAAAGAAGTAACATTATTTCAAAAATCGAAGTAAGAGAAACATGCAAAGAGCCTCGGCCAATATTAAAGCCTAATGTGCTTAAAAAAGTGGCAAACAAAGCAAGTAGCCAAAACTCTCCTGAAAAAAGCGGCAATTGACTAGTCCAGGATTTGGTTAGAAAAAAAAGTAAAAACATTCCTCCAAGACCTGTTAAGAGGCAATAAGGTCTAAAAAATGGATGTTCTTCTTTATTAGCTGGCATTTTTACCTACATTTTTAGATTAGCAGCAGATAAGTGCTTTTCATAGGCATTAGTTTCTAAAATTTCTTTAATATTTTTAACTGTAATTTCTAGCTCTTCGTCTTTGGTATAAAAATGCGGAGCAATACGAATTCCTGCCCCAGGGCGATAATCTACTAGAATTTCTCGTCTAATTAATTCTTTTGTTACAGCAGCACCATTATTAACATCAATAACTACTGCTCCTCCGCGTTCATTTGGGTTTCGCGGTGTTGGTACACGCCAACCTTGTTCTAAAGCAGAATTAATTAACCAAGTAGTTTGACGAGTAGATTTTGCCCTAATACGTTCTACACCAATTTCATTAACAATATCGTAACCAGCCTGCGCACTATAAAGACAAGGAATATGAGGTGAGCCATGCAAAAATCGGAAAGCATTTGGAGCATAGCGAATTGCTCCGGTTTCAAAAGCAAATGGGTCTTGATGGGCTTGCCAGCCTGTAGTGCGTGGCTCTAGGCTATCTCGTAAATCTGGCCGAACATAAAGATAACCTGCACCAGGGCCACCACAAAGCCATTTAACTGAGCCTCCAACAACAAAATCTACATCTAAATCTTTAACATTAATTGGAACAGTACCAGCAGATTGATATGTATCTAAAATTACATAAGCACCAACTTCATGTGCTCGTTTAATAATAGCTTTTGCATCTTGTAGAAAAGAACTCTTAAATAAAACATGTGAAATAGGAACTAGCAAAGTTTGTTCATCTATAGCAGCTAACATTTTTTCTAGCGAAACCGTCATCCCATCATCGGATTCTACAACATTAATACGAAAGCGACCATCACGGGCAAAAGCCTCATAAACATACATTACACTAGGAAAATTTAGAGATGAATAAACAACCTTGTTTCGTTTTGTAGTAGGTTGAAAGCAAGAAATAATCAAAGATTGAGCTATAGAAACATTTTGGTGCATTGCAACTTCGCCTGGGTTAGCACCTATAATTTTGCCAACTTTATCACCAACTGTTATTGGCATATCCCACCAACCTTCAGCCCATGCCCGTACACCACGACTAGCCCACATATCTGCAAATTCATTCAATTTTTCATAAACCCTGCGTGGCATTGCCCCTAGAGAATGGCTGACCATATAGACAGTCTTTTCTAGGATTGGAAATTCTTTACGCCACTCTAATAGATCATCAGACATGATATTTTTCCTTTTTAAGTTTGTTATAAATAAATTGTTGTTTCTTTAGCGGCGATTTTATCATTGCTAGAACTGAGTGCAAACCAGAAAATTTGCTATTAGTTAACTTTATTTACTTGTATTTACTAATAGTTAACAAACTTTTAATTTTCCTCGAAATTTTAAAAAGAGAGCCGCAAACCTAACTGTATTTGACGAGCAGGAAAAGCACCTCGAAAATTTGCTGGTGGAGCAATAAAACGACCATTTTCTACTGGTGGAAGCATAAAATTACGAGTTCTTCTAATTGGTAAAAAGACTCGGTTAATTTGATTAGGATCTATATTTACTCTATTAAATAAATTAAAGCCTTCAATAAAAGCTTGGATACGATAGGTTTCTTTGACAGAAAAATTACGAGTTAAACGAAGGTCTACAGTAGCAAAACCTGGTGTAATACCAACATTTCTTCCTAAAAAAGCAGGTCGATCTCTTGGTGGAGTGTCTCCACTACGATCTAAATCTACACCTGCAAGCAAGTTATAAGGACGGCCCGAATTAAGACTAATAATTGTAGAAAGACGAAAATTTCTTAAAAAAACATTTTTACTATAATTTAAGTCCCAAACACCTGTCGAAACTAATCGACTCCGTACATCTTGAATAGAAAGCCCTCGCTCTAAACCTGGTTGTAAAGGGTTAGCTATTTCTTGAAATAATGGGAAAAAGTCTACAGTATTATCAATAGCTTTAGAAAAAGTATAATGTGTAAGAAGGCTAAAACGGTTGTTAAAGCGTCGGTCTAAGGAAACAGTAAAAGCATGATAATAGCTATCAAAAGCTGATTCTAATTCAAAAATACTTCCTCTTGATGGGTTAACACGTCCTCTTATTGCGCTTTGTATAGGATCGCCCAAAATTGGCCTAACAATAGGGTTAATATCTCTTGATCCAAAAAGTTTTATTCCACGAACGAAGTTGTAACTTAAGGAAAGCTTAGTTACTGGGTTAAAGGTATAATCTATGGCTAAAGTGGCTTGTTGAGCATAGCTATCACGCAAATTATTATCTATAGCAAAATTTTGTGAAAGCTGAGGAATGGCTAGTCTTCTAAATTCCTTTGGGATTTCATTACCTATAGCAAAGCGTCTTCCTGGCTGGTTAAAAGCAAGAATAGAAAAAGGAAAAGGAAAAGTAAGATTAGTCAATCTACCAGAAAGTTCTGCCGTAAGTATTACACCAGCTAAAGGCGCACCAACAAAAATACCATAAGCTGCCCTAATATTAGCTTTAGGCAATTTAGTAGGCTGATAAGCAATAGCCAACCTAGGACTAAAGCTTAATTTTGACCTAGGAGAAAACCTTACAATATTAAGGTCATACCTTAGACCTGCTTTGATAATTAAATTAGGACGTACCCTTATATCATCTTGAAAATATGTAGAAAAAAACTTGTAATCACTAGCACTTTCAGCATTACCAAAGCTTTGAGTAAAACCTATTGGAATAGCTAAATTTTGTATTGGTAAACCTCTAGGAAAATCTGAAAATCTGCTTTCTAGCACTATCCTTAATAGTTTTAAGTCCTGTCTTTGGTTAAAGTTACGCTCTGCTGGAGAAAAAGCGTTAAAAGGCATTAAAACTCGTCCAGGAACAGAAATTCCAAGTGCCATGTTTATATCAAACATATTAAAAATTGCAGCACCAGCTTTTAGAGAAGGCAAAGAAAATTTACCTAAATTAGAGTAAAAAATATCTACTCCAAACTTTATTTGATGGCGATTTCTTGGCAAAGAAATATTATCAACAAATTGATAAACATTTTCTTCTCTAAGTTGTGGTAGCAAAACATTCCGCCCAAACAAAATTCCCCCCTCAACAGCATCAAGTTGAATTTGTGGGCCATTTTCATCAATAGGCAAAATATCCTGATCCCGCCGGCTAAAAAGCAGCCGCGCTTCATTAACTAAATTAAATTTTGTACTTATATAAGTATTGCTTGCAGCAATTGTATTATCAGAAAGTCTTTGTATTCCTCCAGCAGTTTCAGCAATTAACCCTCGGAAGTCTTGAAACGATCCATCATAGTTAAAGCCTCCATTGTAGCGAACCCACAATGTACTGTTAGGAGAAAGCTGGCTATCCACTCTAGCAAGCACTGAAGTTGTACCAACAGCATAAGTAACTATCCCATTTCTTAGATTAAATCCTTCATTTTGGGTTACTCTAATTGCATCTTGGCTTAGAGTAACAATATTGCTTTGTTCAGCAGTTAAACGCTCAAAAGAAGTAAATAAAAATGTCTTATCTTTTTTTATAGGCCCACTAAATAAAGCTCCAAATTGATATTGATTTAGAGCTTGTTTTTTACGTGCAAAAACATCACGAGCAGCAACAGCATCATTTCGGTTAAGAAAAAAGCTTTCTCCTCGAAATTCATTTGTCCCGCCACGAGTTACAATATTAACAATTCCTCCTAAAACCCTTCCAAACTCGGCACTGTAGCTATCTGTAATTACTTGAAACTCTTGTACAGCATCTTGTCCAAATGATGAACGCGCTGCACCGCTTACGTGATCATTATTATCCAGACCATCTATAGTAATATTATTAAATCTAGCCGATTGACTATTAGCAGAAATTCCAGAAGTTGCAACAACGCCATTTGACGGCAATCTATCAGCTAAAACACGAGGAGAAATAATTGAAAAGTCTAAAAAATTACGCTGTTGGGAGGGTAATCCTTCAATCCGAGCTTGTTCAATATTTGTGCTACTTTCTGTTTTTGGCTCAAGATTTTGATTAACAGTAACCAAAATAACATTTGGGTCTGTGCCAGCAATATCCATGAAAAAATCTATAAGTGCAGTAGTCCCTAAAGTTAAAATTACAACTTCTTTAACATTAGTAAAACCAGTTGCTTGAGCAATAATTTCATATTTTCCCGGTGGAAGCTGTGCAAAAATATAGTTTCCTTTTTCCTCAGAAACTACTTCATAAGTTAAATTTGTTTCCACTTGTCGAGCCGTTATTTTTGCTCCAGAAATTACAGCATTTGTCCGATCCTGGATAACTCCCGTTATTGTGCCAGTTGTAGCCCCTGTTTGCGCTAAAACTAGTGGTGTCAAACAAATAAAAAAATTAGTGCCAATTAATAAAAATAAAGCTACTGTCCGAATAAAAAACATTATCGGCCTCGAAATAATAAAATTGACTATATTTATTTATAATAATTGATTTTAGCTTATCTTGGAACTTGGACAGAAGCAAAGGGTGACAATTATTTTTAACTAATTTTTTGTAATGTGCAATTTATAAATTTAATAAGAAAATTATGCTAAATACTCTGTAAACTAAATTTTCTGATATTTTAATCTTAAGCCCCAACAGGGCGATATAGTATTTTCTTAGTATTAAAAGACTATGTTGCCCTTACAGGGCTTAAAGAGACTTAACTATTATTTCCTAGGGTTGAAACCCTAGGCTACGTTTATTTCGCCCCTCTGGGGCTTAAGAGTTAAGAATATAAAATTGCTATATTACTTAGTTTACGCTGTACTAAATACCTGCACGTTTTACTAAGTGATTATATTCTTGGTGGGCTGTGGCAATAACTTCTTTTTCATCCATTATTTGTAGTTGCTGGTCTTCCATTACAATTTGACCATCAATTAAAACTGTCTCCACATCACTAGCATTAGCTGAGTATACTAACGTAGAAAGTAGGTCTGGTGTAGGGGTACAATGCAATTTATTTAGATTAACAATAATGATGTCAGCACGTTTACCAATTTCAATTGAGCCTATTTCTTTTTCTAAGCCTAGGGCTTTGGCACCAGCTAATGTAGCTAAATAAAAGGCGGTTCTTGCAGGCAGGGCAGTAGAACCATACTGCATTTTTTGTAGTAGTGCTGCTAGGCGCATTTCCTTAAAAATATCTATATTATTATTACAAGGTGCGCCATCTGCGCCAATAGAAACAGAAACACCTTTAGCTAGCATATCTGTTATAGGTGCAACGCCTGAGCCTAGTTTTAAGTTTGATGAAGGACAATGTAAAACATGCGTGTTAGTTTCTGCTAAGATTTGTTGCTCGCGGTCATTTACGTGGATGCAATGAGCTAGAGCAACATTTTTACCTGCTAGGCCAACTTTTTGCAAATATTCTATGTTACGAAGTCCTGTTTCGCTTTCTACTACTTCAATTTCTCGGCGATTTTCTGAAGCATGAGTATGGACTATTATTTCTCGCTCTTTAGCAATACTAGCAACTGTTTCAAGCAGTTCTTGAGTGCAAGAAACAGCAAAACGAGGTGCAAAACAATAGCGTACCCGTCCGCTAGGGCTATGCCAGGACTCGATTAAATCTAAAGAAGCTTTTAGAGAATCTTTTGTATTTTCTGCTAATCTACTAGGAACACCTAACCCTTTATCCATCATACATTTACCAATGATGGCTCGAAACCCTGTTTTTTCAACAGTTTCTAAAACCGTTTCTGTATGATGAACAGTTTCCATAGTCAAAGCTGAAGTTGTGCCAGATTTAATTAATTCTCCTACTGATAGGCGGGCCGAAGCTGCAAGTGAGGCTGGATTATGTGCTGCTTCCATCGGCCAAACACGTAAGCGTAGCCAGTCGAGTAGCTCTAAATCATCAGCAGAACCACGAAAAAGAGTTTGACAAAAATGTAAATGAGTTTGGATAAATCCAGGACTAACTAATTTTTCTGTAGCATCAATGATGGTTAATTCTGAAGACTTGTTTTTTAACTCAGCAATATCAATATCTTTTTTTATATCAACAATAACACCATTTTCTATCAACAAATCCAAATTTTGAATTTGTGCATTTTCCCCAAAAATCACTTGACCATTTCTAATCAAAATTTGCGTCATAAAAGATATTTTTATTGCCCCACAATTGAAAATTCTCTAGTTTTCCAACGAAAGGTTTTTTAAGACCCGATGTAGCAGTTGTGCTAAACGTTCATCGCTACTTGTAATAACTTTTTTTGCTGTTACTTTTGCATGACCAAAAATTGGCAGCAACGGCAACTGCATCCCTGCACGCGCTTTTAAAGCATTGCGATAGCGGGCAATAGGTTTAATTTCATAAGCTGCGCGAAAATGTTCTCTTGCTTTATCAAGTAAATTGCGCTCTAAATAAATAGTCCCTAAATTATATAAAGCTGCGTCAAAAGCTGGATCTAGCTCAATAGCTTTACATAAATGCTTTAGGGCCAACTCTTCTTGTCCTTTGATCATATAAACATGCCCTAGAACAAAATACATTTCAGCATTTGGTTCTAACCTTAATGCATGCTTAAAATGCGGCAAAGCATCATCTAATTGGCCTTCACTTGCCCAAATACGGCCCAAACTATAATGAGCTAAAAAGGAATCAGCCTTAACACTTAAAGCCCTGACAAGCCTGGACTTAGCTTTTTCTATCTCTCCACCATCACCATAACTAATACCTAACATTAGCAAGGCTAAATAATGATTAGCGTCATGTTCAACTGTATTTTCTAAATAATGTTGTGCAAGAGTAAGTTTATTTTTATAGAAAAAATACTCCCCTAAAAAGAAATTTAGCTCAATATTTTCTGGATTTAGCAGCACTGCTTTTTCTAGTAAACGTACACCTCGACGTGCATCTTCTTCGCCATTAGTAATTAAAAGTAACCCTTCAGAGACAAAAAAATTAAATTTTTCATCCACTGATTTGCTTGCACCTAAAATTTTTTGACGGCGTACATCTAGTTTTTCTCTTAGGTTGTTTTGTTCATGTTTTTCTGCCAAACGTATTTGCCAGATAGCAACTAGCTTTTCTTTATTAATCAGCCCATCTTCAGAAAGTAGCGAAATCAACGCATCAATCATTGAATGGTCATAAAGGCTACTAGTAGCTTGGCGTTGAAAAAGCTCTAAAAGGCGGTCAAAGCGTTCCTGCATACGGCTAAGAGAATACTCTAAAGCACTAATGCGTTCTAAGAGATGTTCTTCTACTCCGCCAATAGGAAGTATTTCTTCAAGTGCTGCGCGAGGAACAACAGTAATCATTAATCTTGTATAACATTTAGAACAAAGTTCTTGTGTTACAGAATTTGGGGCTTTACATGCTTGGCAAAAAATCATAGGGCTTATCTTTATTTATATTTTTATTAGTTAATATTGATAGAATCCTCGTCCGCTCTTACAACCTAACCAACCAGCATCAACATATTTTTTTAGTAAAGGGCAAGGACGATATTTTGGATCATTAAAACCTTCATAAAGAACATTCATAATAGCTAGACAAACATCTAGCCCAATAAAATCAGCTAGTTGCAGTGGCCCCATAGGGTGACGCATACCTAGCTTAATAACTTCATCTACAGCCTCAGCCGTTGCTAGACCTTCATAAACTGTAAAAATCGCCTCATTAATCATTGGCATTAGAATCCGATTAGAAACAAAACCTGGTGCATCATTGACTAGGATTGCTACTTTTCCAAATTTTTCTGCTAGTTTTTTTACAGTCTGGAAAGTTTCATCTGAAGTAGAAAGTCCGCGAATTAGCTCTACTAGCTTCATTATAGGAACAGGGTTCATAAAGTGCATTCCTATTACTCTATCTGGTCGAGCCGTTGCACTAGCAAGTTTAGTAATAGATATAGAAGAAGTGTTGGTAGCTAAAATTACTTCTGGTTTTAACATACTGTCTAGGTTAGAAAAAACTTCCATTTTTTTAGCTAAATTTTCACTAATAGCTTCTATTACTAAATCAACACCTAGAAGTGTTTTAAGGTCTATACTTGTAGAAATACGTTTAATAGCTTGTTTCTGTAGTTCATCCGTTAAACGACCTTTTTCTACTTCTAGCTTAAGGTGACTATTTATTGTTTGTTTGCCATGGCTAACAAATTCTTCTCGCACATCATGAAGAATTACCTTAAATCCTGAGCGTGCCGCCACTTGAGCAATACCTGTTCCCATTGTGCCGGCACCAATAACGCCAATTGTTTTTATTTCTGCTAATTCTTCACTCATACAAGAAACCAAAAAACAATTTTAATAACAAACAATAATTTATTTATCTTTCCACAGCCATTGCTACAGCATTACCGCCGCCTAAACAAAGTGTAACTACTCCGCGTCGAGCATTACGGCGTTTCATTTCATAAAGTAAAGTAATTAAACAACGTGTTCCGCTAGCTCCAATAGGATGTCCTATAGCTACGGCTCCACCATTAACATTTACTCGATTAACATCTAATGATAATTCTCGGCATACAGCTAAAGCTTGGACAGAAAAAGCTTCATTTACTTCAAAAAGGTCAACGTCTGAAGCTTGCCAACCAATTTTTTTCAATAATTTTTCTACAGCAATAACAGGTGCCATCATTACTTTTTTAGGGTCTGTTCCCCCAACAGCTTGTCCAACAATTCGCGCTAGCACTTCACGATTTCCAGCACGTTTACTACTCATTACAACCACTGCTGCACCAGCGTCATTAACTCCAGGGGCATTGCCTGCTGTAACTGTGCCTTGAGGGTCAAAAGCTGGTTTTAACTTAGCTAAAGATTCTAGCGAAGCATCTGAGCGAACAGATTCATCAGTCTTAAATGCTAAGGGGTCGCCCTTTTTTTGAGCAATTTCTATAGGTAAGATTTCTGCTTCAAAATGCCCTGCGGCTTGCGCTTCTAAGGCTTTTTTATGAGAATTTAAGGCATATTCATCTTGTTCTTCACGAGAAATTTTATACTCTTTTGCTACCCATTCTCCGCTATTGCCCATATGCCAATTTTCAAATGCACACCAAAGACCATCTTGAATCATAGAATCTAAAACTTGACCATGCCCTAAACGGTAGCCATCTCTTAATTTAGGAAGTAAATAAGGAGCATTCGTCATAGATTCCATTCCACCGGCAACCACAATTTCTGCATCGCCACATTGAATTGCTTGCGCGGCTAACATGACAGATTTTAGCCCTGAGCCACAAACTTTATTGATTGTCAGTGCTGAAACAGCAGCAGGTATTTTAGCGTTAAGTGCTGCTTGACGTGCAGGGTTTTGTCCAAGTCCAGCACTAAGTACATTACCCATAATAACTTCTTCTACTTCACCTGCTTCTATTTGCGCTCGTTCATAAGCAGCTTGAACGGCTTTTGCTCCTAACTCTGTAGCCTTAAAACCTTTAAGACTTCCTTGAAATCTTCCTACAGCAGTACGAACAGCACTAACAATTACTACTTCACTCATGCTAATTCCCTTTCCATTTAGCAAAATTTAGCTAATAAATTTAGTTGATAACACATTGATTTATTGTAGTTTGTGCCTTTAACTTACAACTTGTGATAACTAACTGTCAAGGTATGAAAAGCTATAGACTACCATTTAGAAAGAGAAGTTAAGTATTTTTTATTTATTTTTATTAATCTCTGCTAATACAAAATAAATTTATTTTTATCAATCTATTAAATTTATATAGTAAATTTATATGTTTATATTATATAACTTACCTTTACATAATTAATTTATTGGAAATTGTGCCTTAATATTTAAAAGAAATTTACCTTAAATTTCTAACAACATTTCTTTTAAAAATTAAGCTTTTTTAGAACATAGAATTAACAAAACCCCAATTAAAAGTTGTTAACTCTCTAAACTCTAAACTTATTAATCCATCACTAATTTAGGGAGAAATCTAGTGTATAGCAAAAATGATTATGACCGTTTAGTATTTTCCAATATAGCAGGATGCACAGATATTGGATTAGTAAGACAAAATAATGAAGATGCTTTTATTATGGCAGACCTAACACTAAAACGCACTCTGCCAGATACTTTCTCTATTAGTCATTTGATTACGGAAAACTGTTTATTATTAGTTGTTTCTGATGGGGTAGGTGGAACTAATGGAGGTGAGATTGCTAGCGAATTAACAGTTCTAGCTGTTAAAGATGCTTTAATGAAACTGCCTACTTATCTTTCAGCTTATGATCGTCTAGTAGCAGCGATAGAGGAAGCAAATCATATAGTTTGGAATGAACGTCAAAACAATCCTACTTTAAGTAAAATGGCTGCCACAGTTACAGCAGCACTTATTGAAGGCAATCAAGTTTATATAGCAGAAGTAGGTGATAGTCGAGCTTATTTAATACGAAATAACAATATTAAACAAGTTACTACTGATCAGTCATTTGTAGCTCATCTAGTAGCAAAAGGTGTTATTAAACCAGAACAAGCCGCTACACATCCACGCAAAAATGTTGTTTTACAATCTATTGGAAGTCAAGAAGCAATTAAAGTAGCTGTTAGTATGTTTCAACTAAAACGACGAGATACTTTGCTACTTTGTTCAGATGGATTATCTAATTTAGTTCGTGCTGATGAAATTTGTTTTGTTGCTAGCTCACTTACTCCAGAAAATGCTTGTTGGCGATTAGTCCAACTAGCAAAAGAACGTGGTGGACAAGACAATATCACACTAATTTTAGCTAACTTTGAAGGAGAAGTCCTTAATCAAGACTTTTCTAACGAATCCCTAACAGCAGCACTTAAACCTTTAGCTGTCTTTGATCCTGATGAAGAAATAGAAAAAAGTCATAAACGAACTAAATTACTAGGCAATAACACTAGTAGCAAAAAATTTGCTACCCTTAGTGATTTCTCTCATGTTCCTTCACTAGTACCTGTTTCAACTCTTTTTGCTTTTCCAAACTCCGCTATTATCAAACAAGACTGTAATTCATTAATGGAATACTTAACTTATTGTGAACAATTACTTATGTTAAAAACTGACCAAGTAGAACAAGCATCTGTATGGCTAGAGTCTAATGGTATGCAATATACAAAGTTAGCAGAAACTCTTGAACAAATACAAAAAGCTTTATCAGAGCTTTCAACTCTAAAAGAAACTATAGAAGACTTTCAGAAAGTTTGGGAAAAACCAAAGCGTTAGATTATTGTTTAGCAAAATATAACAATTTTGTTAAATATTTGTTAAATAGATGGCATAGCCTCTAATGCTATTTTTTCCTCGCCATTTTCCATTGCTTTAAGTGGCAACCAAACACGAAAAGTAGTACCTTCATCAACAACACTATTAACCGTTAAATTACCCCCATGACCCTCAATAATACGTTTTACTAGGGCAAGTCCTAAACCTGTACCTGTTTCTTTTGTTGAAAAATAAGGCTCAAATATTTTTTCTAAGTTTTGTGTTTCAATACCGCTACCAGTATCAATTATCATTACTTCTAGCCCAATATTTGTTGGGTTAAATTTAACTTCTAGCTTTCCACCATTAGACATTGCTTGTTGAGCATTTAGAATTAAATTAGAAAAACAACTTTTTAAGCGTTCCACATCTGCTTCAATAATAGGAATTTTTGTTTCTTCATCTAGCAGCATTTTTATATTTTGTTGCTCAGCTTGTTCTGTAGTTAAGGCTAAAATTCCTCCTATTAACTCTCGTAAATCTATAGGTTTAGGATTAAGGTTTAGAGGTCGGCCATAACTTAGAAAATTGCGTATTAGTCTATCTAAACGTTTAATTTCATCCTTTATACCATCCATTTTTTCTGTGTAACGTTCTCTAGCATCTTCATCTAATGGAGCAAACTTGCTACGTAGATAATCTATAGTTAAAGAAATATAGTTCAGAGGGTTTTTTACTTCATGTGCAATACCTGATGCTAGTCGTCCAACTATTGCAGATTGTTCTGCACGATGAAGCCTAGCTTCTAGTTCTCGTCTTTCTCGTAAACCCTTTACCATTTCATTAAAGACTTTCATTAATTGTCCTAGCTCGTCTTGCCTTGTAACAGTTAAGTTGATATCAAAATCTCCTTCAGCAACTCGACGTGCAGCCGTGACTAAATCTGCTAAAGGTTTAATAAAACCAAAAATTAAAAATAAAGATATTGCTACGGATAAAGTCAAAACGCTCCCTGTTCCTAAAAGCCTTATAGTTGAAGTATCTCTTAATTGTCCACTTAAATCATCTGAGAAAATAATGATTATATAAGTCTTTTGTATAGAAGGTTCATCTACTAACTCATAACTAGCAGGAACTTGTGTTTCAATTGGGAAAGTATAAACTTTATAAGGTAAATTCTGATTAGTTAAAACAGCAAAATCTGTTGCTTGTTCAAATGTACCATAATCTAAAGTATCAAAGTGTTTATCTCTATCATCTTCATTAGAGCTATCAACAATTACTCCATCTTCTCTTACAACCAAAATTCGCTTAACATAAAAACTTGTAGCATCCTTCATTTTTTCTTGTTTAAGAAATGTCCTAACATATTCATCGCTAGTTATAGAACGTTGTGCAACATTGATGGCTAAGGCAAACTCAGCACGTTGTTTTTCTACTTTTTTAACAATTGCTCGTTCAGCCCATTGATTTAATAAAAATAATACCCCTGTAGCAATTACTAAAGTAAGAATTAGGACTAACGCAATACGGGCGCGAAAAGAATATAGATCGACTATTCCCATAAGTTCCCCATAAGTTTTTTTGGTGAGAAGGTTTGGTTGGTTAGACGAAAAAAGCAGCCCTAAAGGCTGCTTTTTTAAGAGAAAATTTAATGGGCGGTACTGGACTCGAACCAGTGACCCTTGGTGTGTAAAACCAATGCTCTACCAACTGAGCCAACCGCCCAAGGGACTAACTAAAACTATTTTTTTGTGAAGTGGGGAGTTTAATGCTTAAGCTCAGTTTATGTCAAGACTTTATTACCTTAAATTTTATTTTCTTCCCAGTTTTTTGCAAAACGTCAAAAATTCTTTAACTATTTGCTAGAGTTCACCACCTCAATTATTATATTGGACGTTTTTAACTTCTGAAAGTGATTATAAAAATGTCAAAAAACCCTAAATCTTCTCCTAAAGATTTAACCTTAGAACGTCCTCTGCCACATAATTTAGAAGCAGAACGAGCGGTATTAGGAGCAATTTTGCTAGATAATAGCCTTTGTAATCAAGCAATAGAACTTCTAAAAGTAGATGATCTTTTTTTTGACTCTCACCGACGTATTTTTGAAAAAATGATAAATCTTTCAGAAGTTAGTCAGGCCATAGATTTAATTACACTTCAAGAACAGCTTTCTCGAACTGCTGAACTAGAACAAATAGGAGGTGTGGCCTATCTAGCAAGCCTTTTAGATGGTGCTATCCGTATGGGTAATATTGATAGCTACGCTAAGATCATTAAAGGAAAAAGCGTACTCCGTCGCCTAATTACAACCTCTAATCAAATTATTCATACCTGTATGGATCAAGAAAATGATCCTTATGAGATTTTAGATGAGGCAGAAAAGCTTATTTTTCAAATTGCTGAAGACCGAGTTCGTACAGGCTTTGTTAGCATTTCTGAAATAGCACAACAGCATTTAGAGCTAATAGAAAAAATGTCTCAACGCCAAGAAGTAATGTCTGGCATACCTACTGGTTTTACTGAACTAGATCGCTTAACTAATGGCCTGCAACCATCTGACTTAGTAATTATTGCTGCTCGTCCTAGTATGGGAAAAACTGCCTTTGGCTTAAACATTGCTCAAAATGCTTCTATTGCAACAGATAAAATTGTAGGTGTTTTCTCGTTAGAAATGACTAAAGAAGCTTTAGTTTCTCGTTTACTTTGTTCTGAATCCCAAGTTGATGCACATCGTTTGCGAGGAGGATTTCTTAATCGGGATGAGTGGGCGCGTTTAGGTGCAGGTCTTCAAACTATTTCACAATCAAGAATTTTTATTGATGACACGGCTGGAATTTCAATTTTAGAAATGCGTGCCAAGGCTCGTCGCCTAAAAGCAGAGCATGGTCTAGATATGCTAATTGTTGATTATTTACAACTAATTAGAGGCAGAGGAAAGATAGAAAATCGCCAACAAGAAGTTTCTCAAATCTCGCGCGACTTAAAAGCTTTAGCAAAAGAACTAAATATTCCATTAGTAGCACTTAGCCAACTTTCCCGCGCTCCAGAAACCAGAACCGAGCATCGCCCCCACCTAGCTGATCTTAGGGAATCTGGTTGTCTTAGTGGAGAAGCCTTAGTTTATTTGCCTGACATTGGTCATTACTCTCCTATTAAGGATTTGGTTGGCAAAACCAATTTTCAAGTCTTAGGCTTAAATACTAAAACTTGGCAACTTGAGCCAGCTATTGTAACTAACTCATTTTCAACAGGAAAAAAAGCTGTTTATAAACTAACAACCCAACTAGGACGAACTATAAGAGCAACTGCAAATCATAAGTTTCTTACAATAGATGGTTGGAAACGCCTTGATGAGCTAGATACTACCAGTCGCATAGCTTTGCCAAGACAACTTCCAGAAACAAATATTAAAACCTTAACTGATGCCGAATTAGCTTTGTTAGGACACTTAATAGGTGATGGCTGTACTCTCCCGCGTCATTCAATTCAATATACAACCAAAGATTTTTCTTTAGCAGAAATAGTAGTTAATTTAGCTAATCAAGTTTTTGGAGATAGCCTTGCTCCTCGTATCAAAAAAGAGCGCACTTGGTATCAAGTTTATTTATCTGCAAAAGAACGACTTACACATAATAAGCGAAACCCTATTGCTGCTTGGCTAGATAAATTAGGAATATTTGGGCTTAGATCATATGAAAAGAAAGTCCCTAAAGAAGTATTTGCCCAGTCCACAGAAGGTATTGCTTATTTTTTACGTCATTTATGGTCAACTGATGGGTGTATTAAGTCTTATCCAGAAAAAACTCATTATCCTAGTATCTACTATGCTTCTAGTAGTTTTGAATTATCAATTGGCATTCAGTCACTTTTATTGCGTTTAGGTATAAATGCTACTCTATCTTGTCACGCTCAGAAAAATAAAGGTCGTGATCAATATCACGTAACAATAAGTGGTAAAGCTGAAATTGAAACATTTCTAAATAAAGTTGGGGCAATAGGTCAGGATAAACCATTACATTCAAAAGTTATTTTAGAGCAGTTAGCATGTCAGCCTGCTAACACAAACCGAGATACTTTACCTGCTCAAGTTTGGCAACAACTAACGCCATCCATAACATCTTTAGGAATATCTCATAGACAACTACAAGCATCTTTGGAAATGGCTTATTCTGGCAGAAGCCTTTATACACAAAACCTTAGCTGTGAAAGAGCCTCTAAAGTAGCAAAAATAATTCAATCTGAAGAATTATCTATTTTGGCTGAAAGTGATATTTACTGGGATAAAATTGTTTCAATTGTGCCTGATGGCATCGAAGAAGTTTATGATCTTACAGTTGATGAATTACATAATTTTATATGTAATAATACATTAGTACATAACAGTATAGAGCAAGATGCTGACCTAGTTATGTTTATTTATCGGGATGAGGTCTATAACCAAACAGAAGAAAATCAAGGAGTTGCAGAAATTATTATTGGTAAACAAAGAAATGGGCCTATTGATACGGTTAGATTAGCTTTTATCAAAAACTACACTCGTTTTGAAAATCTCTATCAGTAAATTTACTTCTAAAACTTAAGCTGGAAAAAAGTAGGAAAATCCTGGAAATTTTTCTGTCCACTTTTTTGCATCCTTGCGCCTTACATATCAAAAGCTAAAAACACAGCTTAAAAATCTTATAAAAAAATCTTATCTAGCTTAAAAGGCGTATCAGAAAGGGAAATCAAAATGACAAAATTTAAAGTAATGGCAATTCTTGTAGCAGTATTATTAACAGCAGGTATTTTTTTAACAACTAATAGTCAAGCAACTCCTAATGCTCAAGGCCCTGCAATGGGTAGTGAACCTACTACAGGTGAAATGGAAGATCCAAATGAAACCGTGCCATTTACTTTAGGCGACACAGAGTATGTAAACCAACGTGCATTTGTAGAAAGTGGCCGCCGTTGTGGTTCATATCTTAATCCAATCAAAATGGAAGCAGCCGAAAAAGATTTTCAAATCAAGTTAGCAGCATTAACTGAAGCTAACGGTGGAATCCTTCCTCAAGCTCCAAGAACATTTAATGTTTATTGGCATACAATCACCAAAGGATCAGGTGCGGCTAATGGTGAAGTAACAGCAACCCAAATTCAAAACCAAATCAATGTGTTAAATGCCGCTTTTGCTTCTACTGGTTTTTCTTTTAAGTTAACTAGCACTGATACTACAGTTAATAGTACTTGGTACACAATGACTCCAGGCTCAACGGCTGAAAAAAACTGTAAAACAGCCCTGCGTAAAGGTCAAAAAGGAGACTTAAATATTTATACAGCTAATCCAGGTGGGGGATTACTTGGTTGGGCAACATTTCCATCAAGCTATGCAGGCAGTCCAACAGATGATGGGGTAGTTTTACTTTTTTCATCTCTACCAGGAGGAAGTGCAGTGCCATATAACCTAGGCGATACAGGCACACATGAAGTAGGCCATTGGGCAGGACTTTTTCACACATTTCAAGGGGGCTGTGCAGCTAATGCTACAACAGGTGGAGATAAAGTAGCAGATACACCAGCAGAAAAAAGTGCTGCTTTTGGTTGTCCTACTGGTCGGAACACTTGTTCTAGCGCAGGTGTAGACCCAATTAAAAATTTTATGGACTATAGCGATGATTCTTGTATGGATCATTTTACTACTGGTCAAGCTACTAGAATGAATGACCAATGTAGTATCTATAGATAAAAGTTACTAGTAAAAACCCTCTCAAACACAAAAATAAAAACAGGTCAAAAGCCTGTTTTTTTGTTTTGGCTAAATATCAATTACAAAATACTCTTAAATGCTTTAAGTAATTCATCTGCGCTTTGATATCTGTTTTGTGGAATGGTTATAAGAGCCTTTTGCAAGATTTTGTCTACTTCTTTAAATAAATTAGGTTGTAAAATGGATGGAGCAATAAAATTTCCACCCTTTACTTTTTTTGTAATTAGTTCTTGAAAATCACTGGTTAAAATAGGTAATTGTCCTGTAATCATTTCATAAACAATTACACCTAAACTGTAGATATCTGATGTCTGACTAAGATTATAGTTCATTAATTGTTCAGGAGACATATAGTTAGGTGAACCAATTATTGCTTCTTTAGATGTTAAAGCTTCACCCTCATTAGTAATTTGTCCATCAAATTCAAGTAATTTAACAATACCAAAATCTGCTAGTTTTATTATTTCCTTTCCATCTTGTTCACCAATAAGAACATTAGAGGGTTTGAGATCACGATGTAAAATTTTACGTTTATGAGCTAACTCTAAAGCACTGCATAAGGGTTCAAGGATTTCTACACACCTGCTTAAAGGTATTGGTGCAAATTCTTCTATGTAATCAGCTAAGGTTTTAGCCTTAAGGTATTCCATTACTATAAAAAATATTCCATCCTTATTTTGGCTAAATTCTAGAACTTTAACTATATTTGGATGAGACAACACCCAACCAACCCTAGCTTCGCGGCGAAAGCGTTTTACAAACTGTGCATTATTCTTAAAAGCTGGTGGCATTATTTTAATAGCTACTTGATTGCCTAATAGCAGATGTTTACATCGAAAAACCGCACCCATTCCACCTGTTCCTATTAATTCTTCTATTAGGTAAGTATGATTAAATTCTGTACCTATCAGGGAATTAAAAAATTGGTCATTAGGGTTTTTTGCTTCTACCAAAATAGTTGTTTCTATAGGCTTAGTTTCTGATAGAAAATCATCTGCGCTTTCATGGTGGAAAAGTAAAGATTCTACTTCCTTACGTACAGCTTCATCTTGGCAATTATTTTTAAGATAAATTTTTGCTTGAGCAGGCTCTAAGTCTACTATTTGCTCAAATAGCGACTTAATTTGTTTCCATTGTTCAGTGGTCATTGATAATTACCTAGATTCCTAACTTAATTCCCTATGTAGCCAGGCCTTAGCCATTGCCCAATCAGTTTTAACGCTAGTTGCAGAGATTCCCAAGATAGCTGCGGTTTCTTCTATTGTTAAGCCACAAAAAAAGCGTAGTTCTACTATTTTAACTTGCATTGGGTCTATAGTTTCAAGTTTGCTAAGAGCTTGTTCTAAAACAAGTAGATCTATATCTTGAGTCATAATGCTTTTTGCTATTCCTGTTAAAGTTATAGCAAAAACTTCACCTTGGCGTTTTTGAGCATTTTTCTTACGAGCATAATCTACAAGCACCCGCCTCATTGTATTAGCAGCTATTGCCATAAAATGGGAACGGTTGGCAAAATTATTATTATCTTCTAATAAGCTTATAAATGCTTCGTTAATTAATGCTGTTGTTTGTAGGGTATGATTACTTCTTTCTGCTCGAAGATAATGATTAGCTAGTCTGTGGAGTTCTTTATAAATTATTGGTATTAATTCTGATAAAGCTTCTTGGTTCCCTTTCTGCCATTTTTCTAATAAAATAGTGACGGTATTAGACATTTTTAGTTTCTCTCAAGGGTGTTTTGTTAAATTAAGATAGAGGTCAAGCGCAGCACTTCCTATAGTAACTTAGTAGATAGATATTAACAAAACATCTTTTGCAAGGCTAAAAATTATTGTCAACGAAATTCTTTTTTTAAGGCATAACGAACTACAACAGGTAAATAGTCCCGAAAAGCTGGACAGCTAATTTTTGTATTTGATAAGGCTTTTCTAGTAGCACTATCATCAAAAACTTTTTCTGAAATTATATAAGGCATATGACGTTGGATTTGTTGCCAGGCACGGTGAAAAAGCTGTTCTGAACGCTTACGCATTGTGCCTTCCATATTTTCTATTAAGTTTGGTGTAATAATTTCTGGACGTGCTATAAGCTCTTTACCTATTTCTTTATTATAATCATTAAACTCTCTAATACAGCTATCCACCATTTCATACATATTAATGCTTTTATCAGGGCCTGCTGTTAAATGAAAGGTTTGATTAACAGTATTGGCTTGTTGAGCAATAGCAACAATTGCATCACAAACATAATCTATTGGAACAATATCTAGTTTTAATTCTGGTTGGCAAGGTAGAAAAGTTAATTGTCCAAAATAAATCCATTTCATCGGTTCATAAATTACATAAAAATGCGGGGTACGACCAGAAATAGAATCTCCAGCAATAATGCTTGGTCGATAAACAGTAATAGGTAATTCATCAAATGCTTTCCTTAAAAGCATTTCAGATTCATATTTTGACTGTTCATAGGTATTAAAAAAACTTTGTTCACAATCTAGTTCTGTTTCTTTGACTATGCCAACTCTATTACCAGCAACATAAGCTGTAGAAACATGGTTGTATCTAACTAAGTGTCCTAGTTTTTTTACCTGTTGAGCAAAACGTAAAATATTTTCTGTTCCAACATAATTAATACTTCGAGCTTTCTCTAAGGGCTGGTCAAATCTTGTATTAGCGGCAGAATGATAAATTTCATTTACTTGACTAGCTATAGTGTTATATTCGCTTCCAAGACCTAAGTCTTCTTTTTCAATATTTCCAGCTAATGCAACCACTCTATTTTTATCTTTTGAGTCAATATCTATAAAATCTAATATTTTTTCTCGTCTACTTACAAGTTCTATTTCATTTTCTGCTCTTAGCAAAATATAAATTATCGATTCTTTGTATTGTTTTAGTAGCCGTGGAAGCAATTCTCCAGCTAAAAACCCACTTGCCCCTGTAAGAAGTATTGCTGGCTGATTATTATTTAACATAAGACTTAAGTATTTCCTAGTAATATTCTCTAAAGTAGAAAATATTTATAATACATATTTTGATTTTGGCAAAGTCAAGTTAGTTAAAACACCTTAGTTATCTAAAAATAAATTTATTTTAGTAATGAAAAAAGTTAGGGTAGCAGCATTTTGCTACTACCCTAACTTTTTGTTTAGATAAACAAATTAAAATATATAACGAACACCAACTTGAGCTTGGAAAGGAGAACCAGCAGAGTTATTTAGAAGATAGCGTCCATTATTGTCACGTAAGCGACGGAAATTGATATTTGGTGCAACTTGTACTAATTGACCATTTTGCACAATGGTGCCTGGGCCAAATACTTGGTTAGCACCACCTACTTGAACATTATCAAACCCAAGTAAGTTAAACATTTCAATTGAAAATAAAAGTCGGCCACGTTCATTAGGAACAACAAAGCCTTTTTGCAATCTTAGACTGATATCAGAAAAACTAAAATTGCGGAAAGTGTTACGTTTAAACTCTTGACCATTGATAATGGGTCTTTCATTAATAGCAGTATCTCTATTTAAGTCAGTACCTACAAGAGCAGAAAAAGGTGTTGCAGAAGTAAAACGAGAAGTTGCAGAAATTTCAAACCCATATGGCAAACTATAAAGACCATTTAAGGTTAGTTGATGACGTTGATCTATGTTTGAGAAGTTATAATCATTTCTCAAATTAAATGGATCAGCATATTGTAAACCTGCAAAGTTACGTTCATTGTCATCATCAGAATAGTTTGTTGACAAGGTGTAATAAGTATCAAATACAAATTTAGATTTGCGTACATTAAGCGAGAAAGTAACAGCACGATAAAGAGAACGAGCAGAAGATTGTTGTGAGCGAATTAAAGCAAATCTTGGGTCTGGACGTGGATTAGAGAAAATACGACGACCTGTAGGATCAATAACTGGAGGGCCTAAGTTAACATCTAGCAAGCGTTGCAATCTTGTAGTATTAATATAAGCAAAATCAACACCAGCTAAAATTCCTGGAGCTATTTGATGTTCTACACCAGCATTAAACTGTACTGAGCGTGGATTTTGGAAATTTGGATCAAAGAAAGCTACAGTTAAAGCACTTGTTGGCCCGGCAAAAAGCTGTCTAAATTGTGCTTCACTAAAAATAGGTAGATTCCCTAGGGGCGCAGTGCTAAGATTAATTCCAACACTGTTAAAAGCACTAGCAATGCTAGCGGCCCCGTTTAAGGTGACACCAAAACCTACATCTAAATTACCACCATTATTAGTAATAGCTTGGTTATAAAGTAGTAGTGGGGTACGGCCATAGAAGAGACCACTACCAAGACGAACCACAGTTTTACCTTTATTGCCTACATCCCATGCAATACCTAAGCGAGGAGCAAATTGATTAGTTTGATCTGCAATTGTAGTTGCTTGAGGAGCGCGAAATTGAGGGCTAGTAGCAGGTAGTAAATCTGGGTTATAGTTAGCTTCATAACGAAAACCTGGTGTAATAGTAAGTCCTGGCAATGGTCGCCATTCATCTTGAACATAAATTGCTAATTCTTTTTGAGATGCAGCAAATGCACCACTACCAACAAATTGGCGAAACTGTCCTGGTCTACGTGCAATGAAATCTGCTAGAGTATCAAAACGATAAACACCACCAGCATCACTACGGAAAGTTTGATCAACAAAAGCTCGGTTAAAGTCAAACCCAAATTTGAAAGTATGTTTACCAGCAACTAAAGAGATGTTATTAGTTACTTGATAACGATCATCAAATTGTTCAACAGGTAAGAAGGCTCTTCGTCCATAAATAGCAACATTTGCACCATTATTACGAACTGTTACTTCAGGGCCTGTTCCATTATTCTCACGTGGTCTTTCTTCACGAGCAAATTGGAAGCGGAACTCATTTAATAATTTGCTAGAAATTATTGATGTTAGTTGAGTTACTATTGTATAGGTTCGATTTTTTTCTGTCCCATTGTTAGAAAGTGCATTAATTGTAGTGGCTTGGAGTAAGTCACCAACAGTTGTAGCATTTTCTGCATTATTATTACTATAATTAAAACGAGCAGAAAGGTTATTGTTGGTAAGTAGCTGATGATCAACACGTCCTAAAATAACCTGAGAATCATTAGTAGTGCTAAAATTTTCTTCTGGAGCAACACCTATAAGAGCTTGTCCGCCAGCAGTATTACGAACATTTTGAGTATCTAAGTTAGGAAAAAGAACTCTTACAGGTTGATTTACTTTTTGAAAATCAAAAGCACTAAAGAAAAAAGTACGATTCTTAACAATTGGGCCACCTATTGAACCACCAAATTGTTGTTGACGAGCTAAAGCTTGACGTTCAAAAGCATCTTGTGCAGTTAAGCCTTCATCACGGATTAAATAAAAGGCTGATCCATGAAAATCATTTGTACCAGATTTGGTAATAACATTAACAACACCGCCTGTTGAGCGTCCAAATTCAGCAGAGAAAGTATTACGAGCAACTTGGAATTCTTGAATTGCTTCTTGACTAACTGTAGGAGCAAAGCCAGAACGTTCCCCGCCACGAATACCACCAAAGAATGGTTGGTTATAGTCAGCACCATCAATGTTAATATTTATATTAATACCACGTTGTCCAGAAACAGAAAGACCATTACGAGTTGGTTCAACAGAAACAGCAGGAGTTAAGAGCAAGAAATCTTGGAAACGACGGCCATTAGCAGGTAAATCACGGATTTGTAGATCACCAATAACTTCTTGTGCAGAAGTACGACTGGATTCAATAGTTAAATCTGAGCCTGAGTTAACTTCAACTACAATACTAGTATCTGCTACATTAAGGCTAAAATTAGCATTTATAGAGCTTCCTAAAGTAACAAGCACATTCTGCATTGCAGAAGAAAACCCTGTTATTTTGACAGTTACTTCATAGGGCCCGGCTGGAACCAATGGCACAATATAAATTCCTGCATCATTTGTTACAGCTTCCCTAGTATAGTTTGTATTTACATTACGGACGGTTACTTCGGCTCCGCCTAGAGCAGCACCCGTTGTATCAAGTACCTGTCCTGTGATCTGACCGCCTGTTGCTGAAGATTGTGCAAAGGTATTTCCCTCTAACGCACAAAATATCCCTAGTAACAAAGCGACCGATACAGCTAAACGTATTAGGGAGCTAATCCCCCAGAGGTTAGCTGGTACCATAGTAAGTCCTCCTCCTCTAAAAAGGTAGAGTTAATTTTTATTTGTTTCATTGGAAAAATTTAAGATTTTTTTGCCAATATGTTTGATTAAAATGCGAAAGTCTGTTGCTATTATATTAATATCCATTGCAAAGGTCGAGTAACAAAAACGCAACATTACATAAATTTTTCGGCAAATCATTAAGAAATTGTAAATTAGGTAATCAAGTTAGGCGGATATTACTAGTAAGTTTAGTTGGTATACTATTAGTTATACTAATAAAGAGTTTATAGAGAAGATTTAGATT
>Ga0268299_1001822_pt1 | contig 31608 bp, 26 predicted proteins | sample NOBtaG_FD_193484 | JGI IMG/M metagenome (GOLD analysis project Ga0268299, IMG submission 193484) | Activated sludge microbial communities from bioreactor in Nijmegen, Gelderland, Netherland - NOB reactor | ecosystem: Engineered > Bioreactor > Aerobic > Activated sludge | place: Netherlands... | reverse complement strand
ACCGCGTCGGCCCCGGGCAACTCGGCGAGACCGACCGGGAGTTCCACGAGGCAGCCATCACCCAGCCGCCCCTGGCCGAACAGCCGGCCACGATCATTTGCAGCCACGTGTACCTGGAATCCGAGCGCCAACCCGAGGTCGCGCAGCCACGCCTGTACCTCGGTGTGCGTCCGATTCCCCTCTCTCGCGCCCTCGATCGCCTTGTTGACGCGTACTTCCTTTCGGACCTGGGCCAGATCCTGCTCCCACAGGCAGCTTGCTGCGTCGTCGCCAAGCGGCGGCGCGGTATATCGCCCGCTGCCGATGTCGAACAGCAAGCCGGCAATAGCACCCAAGTCGTTGGAGAGGAGATCGCGGGCCGCTGCGTTCAATCGTAGAGCGCCCGCGCGCATCGCCAGGTACTCTTCCCAGCGTCCGAGTTTGACCTTGGCACCGGCGACGGCGTTGTAGCCTCGGACGATCGCGGTATTGAATGGCGGCACGAGCGTTGGGTGAAGGAAGTAGAGGAGGTTGGCGGCCGCGGGGCCCAGGCCCTTGATGCGGTGCCGACCCAACTCGTGGATCGCAGTCAAGATCTCCGCTTCCGAAGAACAGCCACAACAGGCGTCGAGGAAGCGGCCGAAAGCAGCCTGGTTCTCGCTCGACTCATAGATGTCCGGAATGCGCAGCTTCGGCTTCCAAAGGAAGGCATGGTCGGCACCCCTGAAAATTTGTCGCTGCTCGGCGATCGAGCCAACCACGGTCTCGAGCGACGAACCCCTGTAGGCGTTGCCGAACGTTCCAGCCTTGATCTCGGTCACGACCTGCCCGAGGCCGCGCCGGATGGAGCGAAAGTTCTTCAGGCGCTCCTCCCAGAGGAACCAACTCCGGTAGGTGCCGCCCGGGTCCTCTCGCCACTTCGCAACCAGAACGCGGAACAGCTCGACTCGCTTTCCATCCTCCATTGTGAGTGGTCAATACGAGATGCGCATGTCGGCGTGCAAGCTCCAGCGTGCGGCGCATTGCCGATCCCCGCCCCAGGCTGAGGCGCAACTGCCTTTCGCGCACTTCTCCCGATCGGGAAACGCGCGACACGGGTCTGCGCGCTTCTGGGACAGAGCAACGCTCCTGACGCTTGTTTGACCGCGTGCCTTCAGGCGGCAAGATCCATGCATGTCGAAGAGGGTTCGGGCCCTCGCAATTTGCTGAGAGGAGGCTGCCATGCTGTCCCGTCGTGATCTCATGAAGCTAGCAGGTGCGACACTGGCGGCGCCGGCGTTTCGGTCGGTCGCTTGGGGCGCCCGGGAAGATCGTCGCTTCCCCACGCCGCCGCTGCTGCCCTTGACCCGTCCAGCGCCAGGTGTCGTAGAAGCGGAACTCTTCGCCAGTTGGGCGCAGGTCCCGGTCGGCGGTTCGACAGCTCGATTGATGACCTACAACGGGGCGTTTCCCGGCCCGACGCTGCAACTGCACGAAGGAGAGCAGGTACGCTTGCGCTTCACCAACCTCCTCGAGGAGCCAACGAACCTTCACTTCCACGGGCTGCGCATTCCTCCGACCGTCGATGACCCGTTTCGTTCCATCGAGCCCGGCGAATCGTTTGTCTACGAGTTCGGCGTGCCCTGGGATTCGGCGGGAACATACTGGTATCACCCGCACATCCACGGGCACGTCGCGACGCAGCTCTTTGCCGGTCTAGCCGGAGCCATCGTTGTCGACTCCTCACGCCGTCGCAGCCGCTTGAGGCTCAGTGAGAGCCACCTCGTGGTGTTGAAGGATCTCGCACTAGAAGGCGGCGGTCCCGCGCCTCACTCGATCTTCGATTGGATGAACGGCAAGGAAGGCCCTCTGCTGCTTGCGAACGGCGCCCTACAACCGGTGTTGCGGACGACGAGGCAGAGCATTCGGCTCCGACTGCTCAACGCCAGCAATGCGCGCTACTACCGCATCGGAATCGAGGACCATCCGCTGCTGCTCGTGGCCACCGACGGAGGGCTGATCGAAGCGCCAGTTTCCCTCGACGAGCTCCTTCTGGCGCCTGGCGAGCGAGCGGAGGTTCTGGTACCGTTCGCGAGGGCAGGAGAGTTCTCACTTCTGAATCTGCCTTACGATCGGGGAAGGGGTATCGGAGGCATGCGCGGAGACCGCGGAGGCTACATGGGCGGCATGCACCTGGGCGGCAGTGTCGCCACATCCGTCGCCAGTCCTCTGCTAACCGTGGCGGCAGACATCGATTCGCGAATCGTGCCATTGCCCCGCCGACTTGCACGCGTTGAACGCCTGGAAGCAAGCGCAGCGCGAGTTGCTCGCCGCTTGGTTCTCGGCATGACCATGATGGGGCTTGAGTTCACGATCAACCGCAAAACCTTCGACGAGAATCGCGTCGACCTCCACGGGCGGGAGGGCGAGATCGAGGTGTGGGAGATCGAAAACCCGACCGGCATGGATCACCCGTTCCACCTCCACACCTACTCGTTTCAGGTGCTCTCTCGCGCAGGCGCACCCGAGGCCTTTCCGGCGTGGAAGGACGTGGTCAACGTACGGGCCGGTGAAGTCGTGCGCATCGCCGTGCCCCTGCGCCACTTCAGAGGCAAAACCGTTTACCACTGCCATATCGTCGAGCACGAGGACCGTGGGATGATGGGCGTCCTAGAAGTGTGACTCAGCTCCGGCACGAGGCACGAGGAAGGAGGTGGGATGCCCGTTGTGAGCGGCACCCCACCGTCGGTGGTCACTCCTCGTTCGAGGTTACTTCCCCGTCTCCTCGGCAAGGTTCTGATGGAGCGCCGCCATGGCCTCGTAGTCCTTCTGCTGCTTCCTGTAGGAAGCGATCAGGGACTCGCAGTGGTCGGCGAAACTCACAGCGCCTTTGCCGCCGAGACTGCCCGGCTTACGGAGATCTGCCAGCCAGGCTTCGTGCTCCTTGACCTTCTGTGCGGCGATCGCGGCCTGGCCCTTGAAGTAGGCCACCAAGGCTTCGTGATCTGCAGGTGTCTTGGCCACGGCCATCATCTGCCCCACGTTCGCATCTGTGATCGTTCCCGCGACGGCGCACCGCGGCGTCGCGGCCGGTCCCATCAGCGTGACGCAGAGAGCGACCGCTGCCAAGCTGCCCAGTGAAATCGTTGCTGTCCTATTCCGCTCCATGTCGAACCTCCAAGTCAGGTTGGGTGAATGATTTGCCGGTGAGTTCTTGTCCGACGCGACCGCCCGCTAGAATCCAGACGCCCGATGCATGAGATGCAGCGGATCGTCCGCAGGGAATCTAGAGAGTTCCGATGATGGCGACAACCCCATCGAGTACATGAGACATCAATTCTGCTCCGGAGAGAAGAGATGATCGCTCGATCGTTACTCGGGCTCCAATTGACTAAGTGATCAGCGATGCCGATGGCATCCATCAGGTTGACTTACCGGCGACGAACGCTGGAATTCGACAAGGATGCCGAGACGCGTCAGCTACTTGAGAAGAACTCACGTCGAGGCGAGGCGAGTCATGCGGCAAGGCGTACCGTTGAAGACCGGCATGCCGCAGAAGCGGTCGCGCACTCGGTCGTCGTGCAGGAAGTTCACGTTCACGCCGGGGTGCCGGCGGCTCGTGTTCGTGCCACTGTCGTAGGTGTGGCCCCAGAATTGGTGGATCACGACGACTCCCGGGCGAACGTCGGAGGAAAGGCGGACAGCGATCTCGATCGAGCCCGCGGTCGACGTCACCCGGACGCGGTCGCCTTCGTCGGCTCCGATTCGTGCCGCATCCGACGGGTGCAGCGTGGCCCAGTTCCCCTTCATCATCTCCATGAGGGGACCTATGTTGTGTGTCCACGAATTGTAGCTCGCCAGCCGGCGCGCGCCCGAGATGAGGAGGAAGGGGAACTCCTCGCTCGTGGCCGGCGGCGCCGCGAGAGCTTCGGGGAGCGCGTCGGCGAGATCATCGGGGGCCAGGTGGAGCTTGCGATCGGAGGTCCTCACGTGGCGCGCGAAGAACTCACCCCAGCGCATCTCGTCCGTACTGATGCCGCCACTTGTAGCCTTGAGGCGCCCGAAGCGCAGCTTCGGAAATAGAAGGTAACGATACAGGGCATCTTCGCTGAAGCCGACGCCGATCTTCTCGAGGAGTCGCGCCGCGCCGTCGAGCAAGCGATCGTTGAGGAACGGCACCCCTGCGTGGCGCGACAATTCCTTGAAGATCTCCCACTCGCTGCGCGCTTCGCCGCGCGGCTCCACGACCTTCGGCTTCCACTCGACGAAGGGATGCGGCTCGAAGTTCGAGGTCAGGAAGTGGAGGGTCCCCTTCTCGTACATGGTCGAGGCGGGCAGCGTATAGTGCGCGAAGGCCGCGGTGTCGGAGCGGTAGAGATCGATGCAGACGAGAAGGTCCAAGCGGCGGAGCGCCGCCTCGACTTTCGCCGTGTTGGGGAAGGTGATGACCGGGTTGCCCGCGACGACGACGAGCGCACGGATGCGCTGGGGATCGTCCGACAGCACGTCATCTGCCAGGACGGCCGCCGGCGGGCCGCCGAAGATTTGCGGATACGCGCCGATGCGCGACGCCGCGGGGTTGCGCCGCTTGGTGAACTGCTCGATCAGGGAAGGCACGTCGAAGAACCCAGGGTTGAAGTAGACGCCGCCGGGACGATCGACGTTGCCGGTGAGGGCGTTGAGCGAGAGCACGGCCCATTCCGTGAGGGTCGTGTTGTGGCTGGTCTGTACGCCGACGCGCGTGCTGGCAAAGGCGCTGCCGGCGGAGGCGAACTCGTCCGCCAGACGCTCGATCCGAGCGCGTGGCACGCCGGTGATCTCGGCAGCGCGATCGAGGTCGAGCATGCGCGCGAGCCGTTGCCACACCTCCAGGCCGACCGCGTTGCGCTCCAGGAAGGCAGGGTCGTGTCGCTCGGTGTCCAGGATGCGCCGGATCATCGCCACCAGCAGGAACAGGTCGGTTCCCGGCACGATCGGCACGTGCTCGTCGGCGACGCGCGCGGTTTCGGTGCGGCGCGGGTCGACGACGACGACCTTGCCACCCGCCCGTTGGATCGCCTTGATGTCGGCCGAGATCCGGGGCCGGCGTTGGAGAAGGGTCATGCCGTTGGTGACCAGCGGATTCGTGCCGAGCAGCAGGGCGAACTTCGTGCGGGCCGCATCCGGTTGGAGGATCAGGTTCTCGTTGCCGAGGACGCGCTGCGCCACCGCGCCGCGGTCGGTGTACTCCAACGACAGGACGTTGAACGAGTTGGGCGAGCCGAAGGCGTGACAGAACGTGTTCGCCAGGCTGATCGTGACACTGTCGGCGGCGTTGCCCCAGTAGGTGGCAATCGCCAGCGGTCCGTGCGCGTCACGGATGCTGCGCAGGCGGTGGCCGATGTCGGCGACCGCCGTGTCCCAGCTCACCCGCTCCCACCCGCCCGGCGAGCGGCGAATGGGATAGAGGAGACGATCGGGGTCGTTCTGGTAATCCGCCACGTGCATGCCCTTGATGCAGGCGTAGCCGGCAGTAACCGGATGGTTTGGGTCTGGACGGACCGCGACCATTTTGCCTGCGTCGACGTCCACTTCGATCCCGCAGAACGGCTCGCACGCGCCGATCTTGCAGGTGGTTCTGTAGGTCTTCATGGCTGGAGTCCTCCTTCTCGCCCGACGGTAGTGGGGCCCTGGAGGATTCGCTTGAACGAACGTGCTGCGAACCTGCGAACAGACGCTTCAGCCGGCCTCGCCCAAGGCAGCCCAAAGCACTCCCGACGCGGCGGCAAGCTTCGTCTCACGTCGTCACGTCGATGCGATGTCCTGGAAGCGACTTCCTCTCGCGATGGCAGACGGAGCCACTCCGAACATGCGGCGGAAGGTACGAGTGAGATGGGCGGAATCTGCGAATCCGGCGGCGTGCGCCGCCTCGGTGAGAGACCCGCCCCGCGCCACGTAGTGGACTGCCTCGACGAGACGCAGCCAGAGCAGGTAGCGACGAAGCGGCAGTCCGGTGCCGGCGCGAAACAGATGGGCGAAGTGACTCGGTGAAAGTGCGACCTCCGCGGCGACCTCCGCCAGGGAGTGGCGCGCGCGTGATTCACGGCGCAGTCGTTCCAGAGCGGCCGCGACGCGGGGATCGTGTGGCCGAGTGCGCCGTCTTGTCACAAGGTTCTCGATCACTTCGTCGAGCGCACTCATGGCGTCAGCAGCGCTCATCTGCACCTTGGAGAGAAGCAGTCGTCGGCGGACTGCCTCAAGTCGGGCGGCCTCGATGGGTACAATGTCCGAGCCGCGCGTTGAGGACGCGAGCTTCAGGCCCTCGTCGCATTCCGGGTCGATGTAGAGGAGAGCGAGACGCTGCCCACGGTCGAGCTGATGCACGACGTCGGCGCCGATGATCACGCCTGCGTGCCTCTGCCATCGCCCTCCGCAGACACGACGGAGGCGGCAATCTGCCCCGACGCCGATGCAGATCTGTACGGCGTGGTGTGCATGCGATTCGGTATCAGCGGAATCACCGATGTAGAGCGCCCGCCCGGGCCACAGGAAGAGCTGCCCGACCCAAAGGTCGAGCTTCGCGTCCAAGGCCGAGCGGGGGGGCTTGCGACCACTGGTCGTCTGTGTCCGCTGGCTCATTCAGCCGAAGCTCGCTGGTGTTGCAACCTCTCGCTCAGGCGGTCGGTCGCGACATCTCCTCGAGGGGACGCCTGAGCTCGGGATCGAGGCGATGCGGGTACCGGCCGTCCACGCACAGCCGGTAGCGAAACTCCTCGTAAGGTTCGCCACCATCGGCGAAGCGGCAGTAGAGATGCGGTTCGGAGTAGTATTCATCTCCGATGGTGTCGATCTCGACGATGTTCCGAAATGGAATGCAGCCGGTGTGCCAGACCTTGACCTTCTGGAATTCGTCAGAGGGCACTTCGTAGCCATGGGGTATGACCGTCCAGTGATCCTCCCGATCGAGAAGTGCGTATTCGATGCCGAGCGCGAACTCGACCCCGTTGTGGTAGAGATCGAAGAACTGGAGTCGGAACCAGCTGCTGATTCCTGTCTCCCTCGACTCGACGCTGGGGTAGGACGAGTCGTCGATCGAGTGGATTATCGCCCTTGAAGAATGGAACCTCTTCTCAGGCCGGATCAATAGTACCTCGGGATCGATTGCCTGAGTCAGCTCCGCGATGATTCGGCGCTTGAGCTCGATGTTCCGCCTTACCGTCTGTTCGCGAGCTCGCGAGTCCGATGCCATTGAGACGCCGAAGTAAGAGAACAGCAGGTCCCGACGCTCGGCATAGAGCGTGGCCTCGAGAACGGATTGCGACCAGACCAAGGGCAGCCCGACCCCTTTGCTCCGGGCATGCGCAGTAAAGGCCTCGTGGGCGGCGCGGCTGACATCACATGCGATGACTACGACCAAGACGTCGGGTGCGCGCTCCGCCTTTTCCAGAGCGTCATCAACGGCGCGGAGAAGTTCGCGGCGAGAGGCGCGTCGATACCGCCGGCATTGAACGAACCACGTTCTTTCGGCCGCATTCTCGAGAGGCTCGGTCGCAAGAATGTCGACACCCCCGTCGCCGCCGAGTCGTCCGTAGTGGCGAACATCCGACCAGGGCCGCAGCGTGTAGATGAGACCGAGACAGAGATCCTCGAAACGCGCTGGATCCAGATCTGTGAAATGGAGGCGGTTGGTCGTCCGCGAAGGTTTGGCGGTCATCGGTCTCGCGAGGATCTAACAGGAACTAGCCAGACCTGCATCCTGCATCAGCCGCGTAGATAGAGGGAAACCAGAGGGGGCTCCAGTGGTACGCCGAGCGTAGCTGCACGAGGGACGACGACTGCTAACGGTTTGCAAACGGACCCAGCGAGAGCCGGTAAGTCCGACGGGGAGAGAAAGGGACTCAACCCCAGGATTTCAGGGACGATTCGGACCTGCGCGGTACTTGCCGGGACACCGGGGGACAGCCGCGAACGCACTTCAAAACCGCGTCGTCCCACATCGTGGGATGGAGGGTTCGACTCCCTCCTCCTTCCGCCAGCGCCGGGCGCGCGGCACGGACGCCCCGGGGACGAGCGTCTCGAGGTCGGACGACGCGAGGAACGGGAAGGGTCGTCAGGCGCGCTGCAGGAGTGTCCGCGTGAGCTCGGTGAAGTCGCCCAGCCTCGTCGTCACGATACTCGCCACGATGTCGAGATCGAGCCGGCGGTAGTCGTGGACCGCAACGTTGCGGAAGCCGACCATGCGCATCAGACGTTCGGCGAGATCGTTGCCGATGACCCCCGCCGCCGCGAGCAGGCGAAAGGCGTCGCGGCTCTCCTGCGGGATGCCCAGGCGCTCCTCGCGCACGACGTGGATCGCCAGATCGATCGCAGCTTCGCAGGCGCGTTGGAGATTGAGGATGATCGAGTCCTGGCGGCGGAGGTCGTCGCGGAGATTCCGATCGTCACCGCCGTACTCCTCGCGCACGCGTTCGAGGCAGCGCTCGATCGTCGCCGCCTTGTTGAGAACGACGTCATCGGCCATGGATGCGCCCCTCGCGCGCGATCCGCTCCAGGATCGGGCGGCGCTCTTCGTTCAGGCGGACGTATGCGCAGTACGTGCGATCCTCGAAGGCGCGCCGGCCTGTGTCGTCCCACGAGCCGAGCAGGCGCCCGCGGCTGAGGACCTGCATTCGCAGTACCGTCGAGGCGCGTTGGAGATCGACGAGATCCACGTCGCGTCCGAGGCGAGCCGCCAGGCGCTCCTGCAGGTCGAACCTCCCGACGGGGTCGAACGGACGCGCGGCGAGAAAGGCAACGTCGACGTCGGACGCCGGACCGGCGCTCCCGTTCGCGGTGGAACCGAACCGGTAGACGGCGACGACCTCGGGCACGGCCGCGCGGATCAGGTCGGCGATTTCGTTGTCAGTCATCGTCGCGAGCACGCTACTCCAGGTCTCCGCGGCGGACAAACCTCATCCCAGTGCACGCGGATCAACGCGGATCGAGCTGGGTTCGCGGGGAGGGCGGAGAGAGCCCGTCCTCAGAGAGAGCGAAGTCCAGCCGACGCGCTTCGCGAGACCTTCGACCCGGATCCGACTTCCTGCGCGTTCCTCCGCGGATCCCTTCGTCGGCCGCGCGCGTGGCGCTCGAGCGTCTCGATCTCTGCCTCGACGTGGCGGCGGATGCGCGCCGGGTCGGGGATCGCGGCGGGGTCGCTGTCGATGCCGAAGCCGAGGCGGTCGCCGTACGACATGAGCGCGATCGAGAGCGGCGTGCCGAACATCACCGGCGCGAAGGGCAGCACGGCCTCGATGCGGGCGCCGCCCAGGTAGCGCGACACGGGCGGACCGGGCACGTTGGAGCAGATGAGATGGACGCGGCCGTTCGCCTGCCGCGCCAGCGCCCGCCACAGGGCGGCTGGCACCAGACCGACCAGTCCCATCAGCGCCGCGTAGGCCGAGCCCTGGCGCGTCTCCTTGGCGGCGCGCGTCTGCGTGTGGATGCGCTCGAGGCGGCTCCCCACGTCGGGCTCGTCGAGCGGCAGCGCGACGCGGAACGCGCCGACGCGATTGCCGAGGCGATGGCGATCCTGCTCCTCGCGCAGGCTCATCGGCACGACGCAGGGCACCGAGCCGAGCGCGAGGCCGCGCTCGCGGTGGTAGTTCGACAGCGCACCCGCGACCGCCAGCAGCACGACGTCGTTGAGCGAGACCGCAAGGCTCTCCTTGAGCGCGCGCAGCCGCGCCAGCGGCAGCGCCGCCCCCGCCAGCCGCCGGCCGACGCCCGTGGTCGCCGCGATCAGCGGATCGCGCGCCGGCGGCGAGCGCAGGTCGTCGAGCACGGCGCCCAACCGGCGGAGGGCGCGCCGGCCCTGGTCGAGCGCATCCTCGGTGCTGGCGCGGCGGACGAGCTCGGCGGCCAGGCCGGCGCCGGCGCGCGCCGCCGAGTCGAGCGACGACCACCAGTCCGCCCCGTTCACGCGCACGGGCGCCGCGCGTGTGCGCCGGCGCGGCGGCGGCGGCACGGCGTCCTCCGGCCCCGCCTGCGTCATCGCGTCGAACAGCGCCACCGAGCCGGCGCCGTCCATCAGCGAGTGGTGCATCTTCAGCAGATAGGCAGCGCGGCCGTCGGGCAGCCCGGTGAAGAGGTAGCCCTCCCACAGCGGGCGGGCGTGATCGAGCGGGGTGGCGAACAGCGAACCCGCCAGCGCGTAGAGATCGTCCTCGCGCGCCGGCTGTGGCAACGCCAGCTCGCGCAGGTGGTAGCGCAGGTCGAAGAGCGGATCCTCGTGCCACTCCGGCAGTGCCAGCGAAAGCGGTCGCGCCACCACCCGCTGGCGGAAGCGCGGCACGCACGCGATCAGTCGCTTCACCGAGGCGGTGAACCGCTCCCGATCCGGCGCGCGGTCGAGCAGGAACAAGCCGGCGACCAGCGGCCGCATCTCGGGCGTCGCCGCCTCGGCGTACCAGAAGAAGGCGTCCGCCGGCAGCATCCGCCGGTCGAGCTGGAGTGGATAGCGCGGGAATCCGTTCGCTCTCGGCATCGGTTTCCTCCTCGGGCCGCACGGCTCCGTCGTGGGCCATTGCCCTCCGCCCTCGTGACCGTCGCAGTAGAGCAGTGCGGCACGCGTGGCGGGATGAGCGACGTCAGCGCAGCGACTGATCGAGGTCAGTTCGCGCCTGTTGGGAGACTGGACGTCCCGGCGCCGCACCCGGGCTCTTGATCCCGTCGCCGCGCAGCGGTAGCGCGGCGGACATGGACGCGAAGCACCCGGGCGGCGCGCTCGAAGGCGGGCGGGGACCGGTGACGCGCTACCTCTCCGAGGACCATGCCCGCCTCGACGCTCTCCTCCTCCGGGCGACGGCCGCATCGGGCGCGATCGACGCGGCCTCCTATGCCGAGTTCCGCGTCGGCCTGCTGCGGCACATCGGTCTGGAGGAGAAGATCCTGCTGCCGGCCGCGGCGCGCGCCCGCGGCGGGCAGGCACTGGCGAGCGCCGCCAAGCTGCGGCTGGATCACGGCGCGCTCGCCGCGCTGCTCGTGCCGACGCCGACGGCGGCGATCGTCGCCGCCATTCGGCGCATCCTCACCGACCACAACGCCGTCGAAGAAGAGCCGGGCGGGGTCTACGACACCTGCGAGCGCCTCGCCGGCGAGGACGCCGCGGATCTCCTGGCGCGCCTGCGCGCCTCACCCAACGTCCGCGTGCAGCCGCACGTCGACAGCGAGCGCGTCATGGACGCCACGCGACGAGCGCTGGCACGAGCGGGCTACGTCCTCGACGAAGAGGGGTGAGCGCGACCGGCACGGCGTCGCCGTGCGGCGCGAGTCGGGCCTGCGTCAGCCGGCGCAGCCGGTTCGCCGCGCGGCGAACCGGCGCACCGCGCCCTAGCCGGGAAGGCCGTCGGCGCGGGGCCGCACGAGAATCGGGGTGTAGACGGCGACGAAGAGCGCGAACGCCACCATCCACAGCGCGCCGGCGGAGGCCACCGCTCGCAGGTACCACTCGTCGGGCAGCGCGAGCGGTGCGACGACGCGCGCCAGCGCGGCGAGATTGACCAGGGCGAAGGCGAGGACGACAGCCGGCGCCGGTTTCAGCGGGCGGCCGCTGTGCCCGAGGGCGACGCGCGCCATCATCCCGAGCGTCAGCGCGCCGATCCCGCCCGCGGTGTACGCGTGCAGCGCCAGCGCCGGCGGCACCACCCCCGCGGCCGCGGCGGCTTCGAGCGCGAAGCCGATGGTCACCCAGAGATAGCCGAGATGGAGGACCCACAGCAGCGGCACCGACCACAGGCGCCGGTCGCTCCAGCCCCAGAGGCGCACCGCATGCGCCGTCGCGGCGAACGTCCCGGCGAGGACGATCAGTCGCGCATCGGCACCGAAGAGTCCGAGCAGAGCGAGCGCGGCGAGGCTGGCCAGCGCGAGCCACTCGAGCGGCTGCCAGATCCGCGGTCGCGCGCCCGGCAGGGCGCGCTCGGTGAAGAAGGGAATCACCCGTCCGCCGACGACGGCGATGAGGAGGACGATCACCGCGACTCCGAGCCGCACGCCGCGCTGTGCCGTGCCCTGGGTCAGCCCCAGCGCCTCCAGGTGAACCAGGGCATTGGCGCAGAAGAGCACCAGCAGGATCGGCACGAAGGGGAGATTGCGCGCCTGCCTCTGCCGCAGCAGCGGTACGGCGAGAGAGGCGGCCAGCACCGGGACGAACGCCAGATCGACCGCCGCCACCAGTGCGGGCGGCAGCGAGGTCAGAAACGGCGCGATCCGGCCGGCGAGCCACAGCGCCAGGAGGGCGGCGAGCGCCGGCCCCTGCGCCGTCTGCAGCCCGGTCCAGTTGCGCACCGCGGTGAGCAGGAAGCCGGCGACCACGGCGGCGGCGTAGCCGAAGACCATCTCGTGGGCATGCCAGTTGAGGCCGCCGTAGTAGGTCGACAGCGTGGCCCAGGCGCCGTAGTCGACGACCCACGCGCCGACGAGCAGAACGGCGGCGACTCCGGCGGCGAGAAAGAAGGGGCGGAAGCCGAGGGCGAAGAGCGGCACGCCGCGCGCCGGCTCTCGCTGCAACGCTGCGAGCGGGATGGTCGTCATCGCTGGCGCACCCGTCGGCCGGCGCGGCGGGCGCTAGGGTTGATGGACACAGGCGGGATCCTCGGCGAGCGGGTCGCCGCTGGCGGCGTAGGCGCGCGCGCGCGAGCCGCCGCAGACCATGCGGAACTCGCAGCGGCCGCACTTGCCGCCGAGTTGCTCGTCGTCGCGCAGGCGGCGGAAGAGCGGCGCCTCGCGATAGATGTGCGCCAGGCGGTCGCGGCGCACGTTGCCGGCGGAGAGCGGCAGGAAGCCGCTCGGGTAGACCTCGCCGGTGTGGGACACGAAGACGAAGCCGCGGCCATCGGTGACGCCGCGCCGCTGCCTCTCGTTCAGGCCGAAGAGACGGGGAAGCTGGGGAGGCGGCGACGCCTCTCCGGCACGGCGCTGGTCGCGGCGGCGCTGCAGGACGAAGCGGCGGTAGTGCGGCGCCGCGGTGGTCCGCACGACGAAGGGAGCGCGCTGCGACAGCCGGTGGAGGAACTCGAACACCTCCTCGATCTCTTCGGCGGGGAGTTGATCGGACTCGCGCCCGCGCCCGACGGCGACGAGAAAGAACACGCTCCAGGTCGAGGCGCCGAGATCCTCGACGAGCCCGGCGATCCGCTCCAGCAGCCCGCGGTTGCGCCGCGTCGCGGTGGTGTTGATCTGCACCGGAAGGCCCAGCTCGCGCGCGTGGCGGATGCCCGCCAGCGTGAGGTCGAACGAGCCGTCCTGACGCCGAAAGGCGTCGTGCGTCGCCGCGCTCGGACCGTCGAGGCTGAGGGCGATGCCGCGCACGCCGAGATCGCGCATGCGCGCCAGGGCATCGCGGGTGAGCAGCGGCGTGCCGCTCGGCGTCACCGCCAAGGGGATTCCCCGCTCGACCGCGGCGCCGATCAACTCGAAGAGGTCGGCGCGCTTCAGCGGGTCGCCGCCGGTGAAGACCAGCACCGCGGGCGCGAGCTCGGCGATCTGGTCGAGGAGCTCGAGGCCCTCGCGGGTGGTGAGCTCGGCCGGATCCGCCTCCGGCCGCGCCTCGGCGCGGCAGTGGGCGCAGCGAAGGTCGCAGGCGCGCGTCAGCTCCCAGATCGCGGTCACGGGAGAGCGATCGAAATCCAGCCCCATCATATTCGCTCCGAATGGGAGGCAACGCGCGTGCCACCCGCTTGCGGTCGCGTGACATTGACCGAGCATGACGAGACTCCGCCCTTCCTCCGTTTGTCTGAGAAGGAGACTTCCAAGGCCTGGGAACTCAGCCGGGAGAAGCCCGCATGACAAAGGTCAGTCTTTCCTCGCCGTAGCTGGGAAGCGCGCTTCCGACCCCTGCGAAGGACGCTCCCGGCCGGAGCCCGGGCGAGTGCGACGACGCTCCGCCATGGGAAGGTACGTGGCTTGCTGCGCCGAACCCCTGCAAGCGGGCCGGCACCCGGAGAGCCTCAGACCCGGCCGGAAGGGAACGCATGCAGCAGGGCATTGGGACGTCGGAGCCCGGCCTTCGGGTCGCGGTTCCGCAGGACGGGTATCACCGCAACCTCATCGCCTGTCAGGTCGCCTGCCCCGTCCACACCGATGCGCGCGGCTACGTGCGAGCGATCGCCGACGGCCGCCTGGAGGAGGCGTATCTCATCGCGCGCGGACCGAATCCCTTCGCGTCGATCTGCGGGCGCATCTGCGGCGCGCCGTGCGAGGCGGCGTGCCGCCGCGGCCGCATTCCCCGCCTCGACGAGGAAGGGCGCTTCATCGGCCCCGATCGCCCGATTGCGATTCGCGCGCTCAAGCGCTTCGCCTGCGAGCGCTTCGGGGTGGAGCCCCGTCCGCCGGCGGAGGTGCTGTCGGCGATCGAGGGGTTCGTGCCGCCGGTGGCGGCGGACGCGGAGGAGATGGCGGCGCTGCTGCGAGCCTTTCTCAGCGGCGACTTCGAGCCGATGCGCGGCGAGCGCGTCGCCATCGTCGGCGGCGGTCCGGCGGGGCTGTCGGCGGCACACGACCTGGCGCTGATGGGCTTCAAGCCGATCGTCTTCGACGCCGAACCGGTCTCGGGCGGCATGCTCGCCGTGGGCGTGCCCGACTATCGCCTGCCGCGCGAGGTGATCCGCCGGGAAGTGGCGGTGATCGAGGCCCTCGGCACCGAGATCCGCCGCGGCGTCGGCGTGGGGCGGGACGTCTCCTTCGCCCAGTTGCGGCGCGACCACGTCGCGGTCGTCGTCGCGGTCGGCGCCAAACGCTCGCGCGGCCTGGGCCTGCCCGGGGAGGCGGGTCCGGGGGTCTACGGCGGCGTCGACCTGCTGCGCGCGGTAGCGCTCGGCCAGCCGATCGATCTGGGGAAGATCGTGATCGTGATCGGCGGCGGCAACGTCGCCTACGACGTCGCGCGCACGGTCGTGCGCCAGGAGGCGTACGACGCGGCGCGCACCGCCGCGCGCCAGGCGGGAACGCGCCGCGTCCGCTTGGTCTCCCTCGAGACGCTGGAGGAGATGCCGGCGGACACGCTGGAGATCCGCGAGGGCGACGAGGAGGGCGTCGAGCGCATGAACGGTTGGGGCCCGGTCGAGATCGCGCGCGCTGCGGACGGCTCGGTCACCGGCGTCGTCTTCCGCCGTTGCACCCGCGTCTACGACGAGCAGCGGCGCTTCAACCCCGTCTACGACGACGCCGACCGTGTCACCCTGCCGGGTGACACGGTCCTGATTGCGGCCGGCCAGACGACCGACCTCTCCTTCCTCGAGGACGGCGGGGCGGACGTCGAGCAGTTCCGCCCGGGCTGGCCGAGGGTCGACCCGGAGACGCTCGCCACGACCGCCCCGGGCGTCTTCGTCGCCGGCGACCTCGCGCACGGCACGCGCTTGCTGATCGACGCCGTCGCCTCCGGCAAGAAGGCGGCCCGCGGCGTCTACCAGCACGTGACCGGTCGCACGCTCCGGGCCGAGGCGCTGACGGTGCACCTGCCGCTCGAGCGCTACCGGCGCGAGGCGGGCTACGAGGCGATCCCGCGCGCCGAGATCCCGACCTGCTCGCCCAGCGAGCGCCTCGCCCGCGCCGGCACCTCGGTCGAGGTGGGCTTCGCCGAGGCCGAGGCGCGGCGCGAGGCCTCGCGCTGTCTCGACTGCGGCGTCACGCCGGTGTTCGACGGCAGCCGCTGCGTCCTCTGCGGCGGTTGCGTCGACGTCTGCCCGACCTCGTGCCTGGCGCTGGTGCCGCTCGACGCCGTCGCCGGCGACGCCGAACTCGAGGCCGCGATCGAGGGTGCGCTCGGCGGCGGCGCCGACCGCGCCGGCAACACCGCCATCCTGAAGGACGAGGACCGCTGCATCCGCTGCGCTCTCTGCGCCATGCGCTGCCCGGTCGACGCCATCACCATGGAACGCGTCTCGTTCCGCACGGTCTGGAGGCAAGCATGACCACCACCCCCGCCGCTCCGCCTTCGCGCCTCGAGCCCGAGCCCGTCTCCCGCCGCGACCTCCTCGGCTGGAGCGCACTCGGCACCGCCATCGTCGCCCTGGTCCTGGCGGTCTTCGGCGCCGCGCGCCTGCCGCGCGCGGCGGTGGTGCGCGCGCCCTCGCGCAAGTTCAAGGTCAGCCTGCCGGAGGCGCTGCTGCCCGGCGAGGCCTACCTGCCGCCCGGCCGTTCGGCCGCGCTCTACCGCGACGCCGAGGGCGGCGTGTACGCCATCTCGCGCGTCTGCACCCACCTCGGCTGTCTCGTCAACACCGAGGCCGACGGCTTCCACTGCCCCTGCCACGGCTCGCGCTTCGCGCCCGACGGCGCGGTGGTGAAGGGGCCGGCGCCGCAGGGGCTGCCGTGGTTCGAGGTCGCGCGCGTCGGGCCCGACACCTACCTGGTCGACGAGAGTAAGACGGTGCCGGCCGGCACGAAGGCGGTCGCATGAACCAGGCGACCAGCCAGAACCCGGCGCCGCCGGCGCGCCCGCCCGCGCTGCGCCGCTTCTTCCACGACCTCGCCGCCGTGCCGCAGCGACTGCGGGCGAGCATGTTGCGCGGCGGCGCGCCGACCAGCGATCGCACCCGCTCGTCGTTCGTCTTCGGCAACCTCTTCCTCCATCTGCACTCGGTGCGGGTGCACCGCTGGACGCTGCGCTGGGCGACCACCTGGGGTCTCGGCATCATGGCGACCTCGGGCTTCTTCCTCACCCTCGCCACCGGCATCCTGCTGATGTTCTACTACAAGCCCTACCCGGCGGTCGCGTACGACTCGATCAAGGACATCCACTTCGTCGTCCCGACCGGCCAGTTCATCCGCAACATCCATCGCTGGGCGGCGCAGTTGATGGTGGTCGCGGTCTTCCTGCACATGGCGCGCGTCTTCTACACCGCCGCCTACCGCGCTCCGCGCGAGTACAACTGGGTGATCGGCATGGCGCTGTTGGTGGTGACGCTCGGCCTGTCGTTCACCGGCTACCTGCTCCCCTGGGACCAGCTCGCCTACTGGGCGATCACCATCGGCGCCAACATCGCGCAGTCGCCGCGCGAGATCACCGACGCCGTCGGCCTCACCCCCTACTTCGACCCCGGCGGCCTGCAGCGCTTCCTGCTGCTCGGCTCGGACGAGATCGGCGAGGAGGCGCTGATCCGCTTCTACCTGCTGCACGTGATGATCCTGCCGCTGGCGCTGGCGATGCTGCTGGGCGTGCACTTCTGGCGCATCCGCAAGGACGGCGGCATGGCCCGGCCGGCCGACGCCGACGCGCGCCTCGGTCCGACCGAGCCGCGGACCTATCCGGTGTTCCGCGAGGCGCCGCAGAAGACCTACCAGCTCGCCGCGATCGTGCGCGGCCGCACCGCCGCGGTCGGCGACGGCCCGGAGAACACCCTGCCCGCGATGCCGCACCTGTTCTACGGCGAGCTGGGCGTGTTCATGCTGGTGGTCGCGCTCTGCTTGGCGCTGTCGCTCGTCTCCGACGCGCCGCTGAAGGAGCTCGCCAACCCCGCCGTGCCCGAGAACCCGGCGAAGGCGCCGTGGTACTTCCTCGGCCTGCAGGAATTGGTCTCGTACTCCGCCCTGATGGGCGGGATCGGCATCCCCACGATCGTGGTCATCGGCCTGCTGCTGATCCCGTACCTCGACCGCGAGACGGAAGGTACCGGCGAGTGGTTCGGCGGCCCGGGCGGGCTGCCGCTGGTGCTCGCTTCGGCCGCCTTCGGACTGGCGGCCGTGATCGCGGTCGAAGCCTTCGCCATCCGCTTCGGCTGGATCCGCGAATGGTTCCCCGGCGCGCCCCAGCTCCTGATCACCTTCGTCAACCCGGGCACGGTGCTGACGGCGATCTACGCGCTCTACTCGGTCCACCTCGTCCGCCGCTTCGACTCGACCCGCGCCGGCGCGCTCGGACTGTTCACCTGTTTCCTGTGCGGCTTCGTCGTCCTCACCATCGTCGGCACCTACTTCCGCGGGCCGAGCTGGGAGTTCTACTGGTCGCCCTCGCAGTGGCCGGTGCACTGAGATGAACCCGCGCGCCAACAAGCTGCTGCTGCTGCTCTCCAGCCTCGCCGCCGTGGCGCTGCTGCTGGTGGCCGCCTACCGCGAGAACTACTCGCGCGAGTGGCGTCGGCTGCAGCGCGCCTACCGCGCCGAGCTGCCGGCGGAAGAGGCGGAGTCGTTCGAAGTGCAACTGCGTCAGGTCTACGCCCCCGGCATCGAGGCAACCGACCGCTGCATCAGTTGCCACGTCGGCATGGCGCCGGGCGAGACCGGGGTGAAGGGGCACGCGGTGTTCGCCGCCCACCCCGACGTCGGTCACGACCCGCTGCGCTACGGCTGCGTCTCCTGCCACTCCGGCCAGGGCCGTGCCACCACCCGCGCCGAGGCCCACGGCAGCGCGCCGCACTGGCCCTCGCCGATGCTGCCGCAGCGCTACGCCTACTCCGGCTGCGGCAGTTGCCACACCCATCTGGCCGTGCCGAACCTCGAGCAGGTGGCGCGCGGCAGCGCCCTGGTCGAGCGCTACGACTGTCTGAGCTGCCATGCGCTGGACGGGCGCGGCGGCACGCTGCGACCCGGAGGCGCCGCCGGCGTGCCGGCCCCCGACCTGTCGCGCATCGGCGCCGGCGGCGTGCCGCGCGACTGGTACGACGGCCACCTGGCGCAGCACGTCGCCGCGCGCGGCGGACCCTGGGTCAGCTCCTTCGGCGTCATCCCGCCCGGCGACCGCGAGGCGCTCACCGCCTTTCTCGCGTCGCGCGTCGGCGCGCCCGGCCTGGTCGAGAGCAAAGCGGTGTTCCACACCCTCGGCTGCCGCGGCTGCCACAAGGTCAACGGCGTCGGCGGCAGCGACGGCCCCGACCTGTCGCGCGAGGGCGAGAAGGACCCGGCGCGCCTCGACTACTCGAAGGTCGCGGGCGAGCGCACGCTCGCCAACTGGCTGGCCGAGCACTTCCGCGCCCCCAGCGAGGTCGTGCCGGGCTCGCTCATGCCGGCGATGGGGCTGAGCGAACGGCAGATCGACGCGCTCGTGCTCTACCTGCTGTCGCTGCGGCGCAGCGAAGCGCCCGAGGCCTTCTGGACCGACGACCGCATCCGCGCCGAGCGCTTCGGCGAGCGCGAGTTCGCCACCGACGGCGCGACCCTCTACGGCACCTTCTGCGCCGCCTGTCACGGCGGCCGCGGCGAGGGCATGCGCTATCCCGGACTGGTCGCCTTCCCGGCGATCGGCAACCCCGACTTCCTCGCCGTCGCCTCCGACCGCTTCCTGCGCGCCACCATCCAGCACGGCCGACCCGGCCGGCGCATGCCGGCCTGGGGCGAGACCGAGGGCGGCTTGCGGCCGGCCGAGATCGACGCGCTGGTGCAGCACGTGCGCTCGCTCGCCACCGGCGCCGCGCCACCCGCGGAGAGCGAACCGGCGCGCTGGGCCGCCGGCGACGCCGCCGCCGGCGCGCGCCTCTACGCCGACAACTGCGCCTCCTGCCACGGGCCCAACGGCGAGGCCAAGGAAGGGCCGGCGCTCGCCAACCGCGCCCTGCTGCAGCACGCCAGCGACCGCTACCTCTTCGAGAGCGTCAAGCGCGGCCGCCGCGGCACCTCGATGCCCGCCTTCGGCGCGGCCGCCACCACCCATCGCCTGCTCTCCGACGACGAGATCGAGGACGTCGTCACCTTCATCCGCACCTGGGAGAAACCCTCATGAACCAGAAAGGAGTGACGCGACGGGAGTTCCTCGCCGCGGCCGCGGCCGGCGGCTTCGGCGCGTTCGTCGCCTCGGCCAGCAGCGCCTGGGGGCTCGACGCGATCGACAACCCGCTGGCGCGCTACCCCGACCGCGGCTGGGAGCGCGTCTACCGCGACCTGTGGAAGGTCGACTCGAAGTTCACCTTCCTCTGCGCTCCCAACGACACCCACAACTGCCTGCTCGACGCCTACGTACGCTCCGGCGTGATCACGCGCATCGGGCCGACGATGCGCTACGGCGAGGCCACCGACCTCTACGGCAACCGCACCAGCCACCGCTGGGACCCGCGCATCTGCCAGAAGGGGCTGGCGCTCACCCGCCGCTTCTACGGCGACCGCCGCCTGCGCCACTGCATGGTGCGCGCCGGCTACAAGGCCTGGGTCGAGGCGGGCTTCCCGCGCGGCGCCGACGGCCGCCCGCCGCAGGAGTACTTCAACCGCGCCCGCGACCAGTGGGTGCGCATGTCGCACGACGACGCCGCCGCGCTGATCGCCGCCGCGCTGCAGAACATCGCCACCACCTACACCGGCGAAGAGGGCGCGCGGCGACTCGCGGCCCAGGGCTACGTCCCCGAGGTCATCGAGTCGGTGCAGGGCGCCGGCACGCAGGTGCTCAAGTTCCGCGGCGGCATGCCGCTGCTCGGCATCACCCGCGTGTTCGGCATGTACCGCCTCGCCAACTCGATGGCCCTGCTCGACGCCCACATCCGCGGCGTCGGCCCGGAGCAGGCGCGCGGCGCGCGCGGCTTCGACAACTACTCGTGGCACACCGACCTGCCGCCCGGCCATCCGATGGTGACCGGGCAGCAGACCGTCGAGTTCGACCTGCACTCGGTCGAGCAGGCGCGCACGGTGGTGGTGTGGGGCATGAACTGGATCACCACCAAGATGCCCGACGCGCACTGGCTCACCGAGGCGCGCCTCAAGGGCACGCGCATCGTCGTCATCGCGTGCGAGTACTCCGCCACCTCGACCAAGGCCGACGATGCCATCGTCGTGCGACCCGGCACCACGCCCGCTCTCGCCCTCGGGCTCGCCAGCGTGGTGATGCGCGAGAAGCTGTACGACGCGGACTACGTCCGCCGCTTCACCGATCTGCCGCTGCTCGTCCGCATGGACACGCTCAAGCACCTGCGCGCCGCCGACGTCTTCGGCGGCGGCGCTGCCGCGCTCGACAACCAGACGCGCGTCCTCGCCGCCGGCGAGAAGCCGCCGCCGCCCGGCGTGCAGCAGGACCTGCTGATCCCGGCAGCGCTGCGCGACGAATGGGGCGACTACGTCTGGTGGGACGAGGCGGCGAATGCGCCGCGCGCGCTCACGCGCGACCAGGTCGGCGCGCGCTCCGGCATCGGCGAGCCGCGCCTCGAGGGCGCGGTCGAGGTGACGTTGAAGAGCGGCGAGACGGTCCGCTGCCGGCCGGTGTTCGACCTGGTGCGCGAGTACGCCGCCCACTTCGACCCGCGCACCTGCGAGGAGATCACCTGGGCACCGGCGGCGGCGATCGAGAGGCTGGCGAGAGACATCGCCGCCCATCCCGGCACCACGCTCTTCGCCATCGGCATGGGGCCGAATCAGTTCTTCAACAACGACAACAAGGACCGCGACCTGTTCCTGCTCGCCGCCCTGACCGGCAATGTCGGCCGCATCTCCGGCAACGTCGGCTCCTACGCCGGCAACTACCGCGTCGCGCTGTTCAACGGCGCACCCCAGTACATCAACGAGAATCCCTTCGATCTCGAGCTCGACCCGAGCCGGCCGGCGCGCCCGAAGCAGTACTGGACGCCCGAATCGGCGCACTACTACAACCACGAGGACCACCCGCTGAAGGTCGGCGACCGCATGCTCACCGGTCGCACCCACATGCCCGCGCCGACCAAGTCGCTCTGGTTCGCCAACGCCAACTCGATCCTCGGCAACGTCAAGTGGCACTACAACACGGTGGTCAACGTGCTGCCCAAGATCGAGTTGATCGCGGTCAACGAGTGGTGGTGGTCGACCTCGTGCGAGTGGGCCGACGTGGTGTTCGCCGTCGACTCCTGGTCGGAGTTCAAGTTCCCCGACATGACCGCCTCGGTCACCAACCCCTTCCTGTCGGTTTATCCGCGCACGCCCCTGCCGCGCATCTTCGAGACCCGCAGCGACATCGAGGTGCTGGCGCTGGTGGGCGGCAAGCTCGCCGACCTCACCGGCGACCGGCGCTTCCGCGACACCTGGAAGTTCGTCGACGAAGGGCGCGTCGACGTCTACCTGCAACGCATCCTCGACGCCTCGTCGAACGCCAAGGGCTACCGCTTCGACGACCTGGAGAAGAAGGCGCAGGAGGGCATCCCGTCGGTGATGCTGACCCGCACCGACCCCAAGGCCGTCGGCTACGAGCAGGTCACCGAGTCGCGCCCCTGGTACACCAAGAGCGGCCGCCTCGAGTTCTACCGCGAGGAGGACGAGTTCATCGAGGCAGGCGAGAACCTGCCCGTGCACCGCGAGCCGATCGACTCGACCTTCTACCAGCCCAACGTCATCATCGCGCCGCCGCACGAGGCGATCCGTTGCGCCGGGCCGCAGGACTACGGCGTGTCGCCCGACGACCTGTCGTGCGAGGTGCGACAGGGGCGAAACGTCGTGCTCACCTGGGCCGAGGCGCGCGCGACGCGGCACCCGCTGGCGGCCGACGGCTACCGCTTCATCTTCCACACGCCCAAGTACCGCCACGGCGCCCACACCATGCCGATCGACACCGACGTCGTCGCCAACCTCTTCGGGCCGTTCGGCGACGTCTACCGCCGCGACAAGCGCTCGCCGTTCGTCGCCGAGGGCTACGTCGACATCCACCCCGAGGACGCGCGCTCTCTCGGCGTCGAGGACGGCGACTACGTCTGGATCGACTCCGACCCCGAGGACCGGCCCTTCCGCGGCTGGCAGAAGAACGAGAAGGACTACCGCTTCGCCCGCCTGCTCTGCCGCGCGCGCTACTACCCCGGCACGCCGCGCGGAGTGACGCGGATGTGGTTCAACATGTACGGCGCCACGCCGGGATCGGTGGAGGGCCAGGCGCAGCGCGCCGACGGCCTGGCCAAGAACCCGCGCACCAACTACCAGGCGATGTTCCGCTCCGGCTCGCACCAGTCCGCCACGCGCGGCTGGCTCAAGCCGACGCTGATGACCGACACGCTGGTGCGCAAGGAGATGTTCGGCCAGGTGGTCGGCAAGGGCTTCCTGCCCGACGTGCACTGCCCCACCGGCTCGCCGCGCGAGGCGATCGTCAAGATCACGCGCGCCGAGCCTGGCGGCCTCGGGGGCGAGGGCCTGTGGCGCCCGGCCGCGCTCGGCCTTCGGCCGGGGTACGAGAGCGAGGCGATGAAGCGCTACCTGCAGGGCGATTTCAATCCCGACGGCGGCAAAGGAGGGAAGGTCTGATGGCCCGCGTGTACAACTGGCAGCTCGGGCGGGAGATGTCCTACTGGTACCCCGAGTCTCGTCCCAAGAAGCAGTTCGCCGCGGTCTTCGACACCAACAAGTGCATCGCGTGTCAGACCTGCACCATCGCCTGCAAGACCACGTGGACCTCGGGCAAGGGGCAGGAGTACATGTTGTGGAACAACGTCGAGACCAAGCCCTACGGCTTCTATCCACTCGCCTGGGACGTGAAGCTGCTCGACCAGCTCGGGCCGCAGCCGTGGGGTTCCGGACCGTACGAAGGCCGCACCCTGTTCGAGGCCGCCGAGGCCGGCGAGCGCGTCCTCGGCTTCCGCCCCGACGACCTCGACTACGCCCACCCCAACGTCGGCGAGGACGACTGCACCGGCCGCATCGAGACCGGCGCCGCGCTCGAGCTGCCGCACATGAACTGGTTCTACTACCTGGCGCGCATCTGCAACCACTGCACCTACCCGGCGTGCCTGGCGTCGTGCCCGCGCGGCTCGATCTACAAGCGCGAAGAGGACGGCATCGTCCTGATCGACCAGGACCGCTGCCGCGGCTACCGCGAATGCGTCAAGGGCTGCCCGTACAAGAAGGTCTTCTTCAACCCGATGACCGGCACCTCGGAGAAGTGCATCGCCTGCTTCCCGAAGATGGAGATCGGCGAGCAGCCGCAGTGCTTCGTCAACTGCATCGGCAAGATCCGCTTCGCCGGCTACATCTCGACCCCCGACCAGGCGCGCGAGGACAACCCGATCGATTACCTGGTGCACGTGCGCAAGCTCGCGCTGCCGCTCTTCCCGCAGTTCGGGCTCGAGCCCAACGTCTACTACATCCCGCCGATCCACGTGCCGGCGCGCTTCCTGCGCCAGATGTTCGGCCCCGGGGCCGAGCGCGCGGTCGAGACCTACCGCGGCGCCGCCGACGATCCCGACCTCGCCGGGCTACTCTGCCTGTTCGGCTCGACGCAGTTCGTCGTGCCGCGCTGGAAGCGACAGGGCGACGTCGTCCTCGGCCTGGACGAGAACGGCGCCGAGCTGGTGCGCGTGCCGCTGCGCGAGCCGGTGCACGTGCGCGAGGCGTTCGACGCGGCGCTCGGGGTGCCGCGCTCGAACTGCCCGTGAGAGAGGACTCCACTCATGAAACCAATCGTCACGATCGCAACGTGGCTCGCGGCCCTGCTCCTCTCGACCTCCGCCGGCGCAGAGGTGCTGGCCGTGCGCGCCGATGCGGCTCCGTCCCGCCCGGACGACGCCGCGTGGAAGGGCGCGCCGGCGGCCGCCGTGCCGCTGGTGCTGCAGGACATGGTCGAGCCGCGGCTGTTGCAGCCGTCGACCGCCGAGGTCGAGGTGCGCGCCATCGCCGACGGCGAGCGCATCGCCTTCCGCCTCGAGTGGAAGGACGCGACGCGCGACGAGCTCCCCGGCATCGCGCGCTACTCCGACGCGTGCGCGGTGCAGTTGCCGGCCAGCACGGCGCCCGACGTTCCGGCGCCGCAAATGGGCGAAGCGCAGCGGCCGGTCGAGATCACCTACTGGCGCGCGTTCTGGCAGGGCGCGGTCGAGGGCCGCGAGGACTCGATCCAGGCCCTCTATCCCAACACCAGCGTCGACCACTATCCCTTCCAGGCGCCCTCGCTGCCGCCCGGCTCGGAGGCGCAGCAGGAGATGGCCCGCCGCTACGCGCCCGCGCGCGCCCTCGGCAACGCGATGGCGGGTCCGCGCGAGCAACCGGTGGAGGATCTGATCGCGGAGGGGCCGGGCACGACCCGGCCGGCGCCCAAGGCGCAGTCGCGCGGCTGGGGCGCACGCACCGCCGACGGCTGGAGCGTGGTGCTCTCGCGCCCGCTGCCGGTCGATCTCGGCAGCGGCGGGCGCACCCAGGTCGCGTTCGCCGTCTGGCAGGGGGCGCAGGGCGAGGCTGGCTCGCGCAAGATGCGCTCGGTGTGGGTGCCGCTGCGCCTCGCCGCTGAGGCGGGCGGACGGTGAGCGCCCAGGGTCGAACGACAGGGAGAGACGGAGATGAAGATCCGCGCCAACGGACTGCGAGAGATCGCCGAAGCCGCCGAGTGGCGGCTGCTGGCGCTGCTGCTGCAGCGCCCGCGCCCGGGCTGGCACGAGGAGGTGGCGGCGCTCGGCCGCGAGCTGGCCGATGACCGGCTGCGGGCGGCGGCCGACGCCGCGGCCGATGCGGACGAGGGCTCGTACCTGGCACTGCTGGGTCCGAGCGGCTTCACCTCGCCGCGCCTGGTCGCCCATCTGCCGCTCGCCGACCCCGGGCTGGTGCTGAGCGAGATCGCCGCTTGCGGCGAGGCCTTCGGCTTCCATCCGCGCGCCGAGGATCCTCCCGATCACGTCGCCGTGCTGTGCGACCTCGTCTCCTACCTGCTGCTGAAGGAGGCCTACGCCCGCGTTGGCAACCAACGCGAGGCCGCGGGCGTCGCGCGCGACGCCCGGCGCCACGCGCTGGAAACCTGGTTGGCGCCGGTCGCGGGCCCCCTGGCGGAGCAGCTCACCGCCGTCACCTCCGGCTACCTCGCCGACGCCGCCCGCCGCCTGCGCGCGCGCGTTCCCGCCGCGCCGCCGCGCTCCCTCGGCCCGCGACTCGCCGCCCCTGCGGCCTGCTGCCCGGCGCCGGAGCAAGAGTGACGCCGACGAGTGTAACCTTTCGCGCTCGCCGCACGTGAAGAGGTCGGGAGGAGTGCGCGATGGGACTGTTCGCGAAGCTGAAAGCCTACGCCGGCGTGTTCCGCCAGGCGAAGCGGCCGATGGACACCGCTCGGCTGCTGCGGCAGCGCAAGGCGCTGATGCTGGGCGTGAGCGCCTTCGAGGCGGCGATGCTGGCGAGCAGCCGGGTCGACGCGCGCCTCAAGGCGCTGGCGCAGATCAAGACGGCGGCGCTGATCGGCTGCCCGTTCTGACTGGACATCGGCTCTGCCGTGGGCAGGGCGATGGGGATCGACGAGCAGCAGCTCCTCGACCTGCCGCGCTACCAGACCAGCGCGGCCTTCTCGCCGCTCGAGCGGCTGGTGCTCGACCTCAGCGTCGCCATGGCGCGCACGCCGGCCGACGTGCCGGCCGAGCTGCGCGCGCGCCTCGATCAGCATCTCGACCAGGCGCAGCAGGTCGAGCTGGCGGCCGCGATCGCCTGGGAGAACTACCGCGCCCGCTTCAACCGCGTCTTCGGCGTGCGCCCCGCCGGCTTCTCCGAAGGCGCCTTCTGCGTGCTGCCCGAGGGCTGATCTGGAGTGCGGCGTGAAGCGCCGCTCTGGATGGTCCATCCGAGAGATCCAGAGCGGCGGTGAGCGCCGCACTCCAGATCACTCCAGATCGAAGCCGATGGCGAGGGTGGTGCCGTCGTCGAGCTCGATCGCAACTTCGACCTTGCGCCCCCCGAGCGCGGCCGGCGCGACCAGGCGGCCGCCCGACCACGAGAGCTCGAGCGGGGCGCCGCGGTCGGGCGCCAGGCGGCCGCGCGCCGGGCGCAGCGGGCGGCGCCAGGCGTCGCTGACGTACACCTCGAACCGCCCGTCGCGCTGCACCAACTCGACGTGATGCTCTCCCACCATGCCGAGTTGGCCGCCGTGGTGCGGCTCGTGGTCGGCGTGCGCGCCGGCGCCGAAGTGCGCGTAGCGCAGGAAGGGCAGCGCCGCCAGCGCCAGGCCGGCGGCGACGGCGAGCGCCAGCCGCGCCGGCGCGAGACGCGTCAGGCCGGGCGGCGCGCCACCAGCCACGTCACTCCGAGAAGGATCGCCGCCGGCAGATAGACGCCCGGCAGATCGATCAGCCAGTGCTCCGGTCCGACCAGGCCGCGCAGCGTGTCGATCACGTGCACCAGCGCGTGCAGGACCGAGAAGCCCGCCGCCGCGGCGCAGGCCGCGACCCGCCAGCGCGGCACGAAGGCCGACCACACCAGGCCGGCGCCGAGCAAGAAGAAGATGCAGCCGATGTCGCGCACGAAGTGCTCGTTGAGCGGCCCGAAGTCGGGCACCGCCGCCGGCAGGGTGGCGTACCAGTGCGCCGGCGCCGCCAGCATCCAGACGCCGTTGAGGAGATTGCTCAGCCCGAAGAGGCCGAGGACGATGGTCCAGCCATCCACCGCGACCCCCGTCTGCGCGCGCGCGCTCGTCGTCTGCATCCGTTCACCTCGCCGTTCTCTCGCCGCCGCGCCGATCCGGTACGCCTGCGGAGCCGCGACCGTCAGGGAGCGGTTGGCACCCCGCTGGAACGCAGCCAACCGCTCCCTGACGGTCGCGGCTCCGATGGTTGCTCGGGACGTTACATCAGGCAGCGCAGCGCCGCCACGGTTGATCGGGCGCCGGCGCGGGGCTAGACGACGCAAACGCGAGCGAGCCCGTGCCGAACTGGATCGAACCACCCCCCGCGCGCGCCGGTCGCTCGCGGCGCCTCGCGACGCACCTCGCGCTGCTGGCGATGCTGTGCGTGTTCTCGGCCTGCCCGAGGCAGGAGGCCGTCGTCCTGCCGCCGCTGCCGGCGGCGCCGGTTGGCGAGATCACCTACCGCGAGCACGTGCAGCCGATCCTCGAGGGTCGCTGCATCGTCTGCCACGGCTGCTACGACGCTCCCTGCCAGCTCCTGCTCACCTCGCACGAGGGCCTCGAGCGCGGCGCGAGCAAGGAGGTCGTCTACGACGCCGAGCGCCTGACGGCGATGGCGCCGTCGCGCCTCTTCGTCGACGCCCACGGCGCCGCCGCCTGGCGGGAGCGGGGCTTCTTCACCGTCGCCGGCGAGGACGGGCAGGCTGCGACGTTCCTGATGATGCTCCAGCTCGGGCGGGTCCAGCCGTTCGCGCCGGGCGAGAAGCTGCCCGACGCCATCGGCCTCGACATCAACCGCCCGCTCACCTGTGCACGCGCCTCCGAGTTCGCCGACTACGCCCGCGCCCAGCCGCAGGGCGGCATGCCCTATGCGATGGCGCCGCTGAGCGACGCCGAGGTCGGCGTGCTCGCCGCCTGGGTGGCGCGCGGCGCGCCGTCGCCGCCACCACCGCCGCCGCTGCCGGCCAGCGCCCAGAGTCAGGTGGCCGAGTGGGAGGAGTTCCTCAACGGCGATTCGCCCAAAGGACGCATCACCGCCCGCTATCTCTACGAGCACTGGTTCGTCGCCCACCTCTACTTCGAGGATCTGCCCGCGGGCCCGTTCTTCCGCGTCGTTCGCTCGAGGACGCCGCCCGGCACCGCCATCGACGAGATCGCCACCCGCCGGCCCTACGACGACCCCGGCGTCGAGCGCTTCTGGTACCGGCTGCGACCGCTGCACGAGTCGATCGTGCACAAGACGCACATCGTCTATTCCCTCGGTCCGCAGCGCATGACGCGTCTGCGCCAGCTCTTCCTCGACGCATCCTGGCAGCCGACGCGTCTGCCCGGCTACGACGTCGCCGAGGCCTCCAACCCGTTCGTCAGCTTCGACCAGATCCCGGCGCGGGCGCGCTACCAGTTCCTGCTCGACGACGCCGAGTACTTCGTCATGACCTTCATCCGCGGGCCGGTCTGTCGCGGGCAGGTGGCGGTCGACGTGATCGAGGACCACTTCTTCGCCGCCTTCCTCGATCCCGACCACGACCTCTCGGTCATCGATCCCACCTTCCTCGAGCGCGCCAAGGGCGACCTGTCGCTGCCGGCCGAGCACCTGAACTACCTCGTGCCGGGCGAGTTCTGGCTGCAGTACGGCATCCAGCAGCGTCGCTATCTCGACCTGCGAGCGCAGCTCTACGACGCCTTCGATCCGCAGAAGCGCGGGCCGTCGCTCGACTTCGTGTGGGACGGCGACGGCCACAACCGCAACGCCCTGCTCACCATCTTCCGCCACTACGACAGCGCCACGGTGGTGCGCGGCTTCCTCGGCGGCATGCCGAAGACCGCCTGGATCCTCGACTTCCCGCTGTTCGAACGCATCTACTACGACCTCGTCGCCGGCTACGACGTCTACGGCAACGTCGCCCACCAGGCGGCGACGCGACTCTACATGGACCATCTGCGCATGCAGAGCGAGAACCTATTCCTCTCCTTCCTCCCCGCCGACCGGCGCGAGACGATCCGCGCCTCGTGGTACGTCGGCGCGACGGACTCGCTCGACTACCGCGTCGCCGACCGACTGCACGGCCTGGCGCACGGCACCCAGGTGCGCTTCGACGGCGACGACCCGAAGGTGGAGCTCCTGCAGCAGATCCTGAAGCGCAACGCCGCGGTGGCGGGGCCGCCCGATCTGCTGAACCGCTGCGACGCGCGCGACTGCGCTCGCCCCGGCGCAACGCCGCTGGAGCAGCGCGCGGAGAATGCGCTTCGGCCGCTGGCCGCAGTGCGGGGCGCGTGGGTCGCGCCGCTGCCCGAGGTCTCCTTCCTGCGCGTGCACGCCGCTGGCGAGGCGGTGGTCTACACGCTGGTCCACAACCGGGCCCACACCAACGTCGCCTACATGTTCGGCGAGTCCGAGCGGCTGGTGCCGGCCGACGATACCGTCACCGTCGTGCCAGGCACGCTCGGCAGTTACCCGAACTTCCTCTTCGACGTCGACGCCGCGGAGATCGAGGCTTTCGCCGCCGCCCTCGCCGCCGTGCGCGACCCGGCCGGCCTCGAGGTCGTGGTCGAACGCTGGGGCGTGCGCCGCACCAGCCCGAAGCTGTGGCCGACGGTCGACTGGATCCACCAGGACTTCCGCCGCCGCAGGCCCACCGAGTTCGGCACCTTCGACCTCAACCGCCTCGGCAATCTGTGAGCGCGCTTGCGGCCGGCGACGTCCATGATAGGGACTGCGCCATGCTGACGCTCCTTCCCACGGGAAGGACTCTCAAGGAGGAGAGTGAAATGGGCCTCACGGTTCTACGTCTCGAAGTGTCCAGGACCGACCAACCCGGCGCAGGCGAGGAAGTCGAGTTTCTGGTCGACTCCGGCGCGGTCTACTCGGTGGTGCCCGGCCGGGTTCTGCGCCGGCTCGGCATCCGACCGCTGAAGACCGAGGAGTTCCGCCTGGCCGATGGCTCGACGATCCGCCGCAAGCGCGGCGGCGCCGTCTTTCGCCTCGGCGATCGCGTCGGGGTCGCCGACGTCGTCTTCGGCCAGCCCGGCGACAGCACCCTGCTCGGCGCACTCACCCTCGAGGCCCTCGGCCTGGCTCTCGACCCGCTGCGCCGTCAGTTGAGGCCGCTGCCGATGGTGCTCGCCGCGCACGGGTTGTGATCTGGAGTGCGGCGTGAAGCGCCGCTCTGGATTCTGCCGCGACCCATCCAGAGCGGCGCTCCAGACGTCAGGGCTCCATGCTCTGGCGCAGCTCGATCAGGATGCGATCGGAGGCATCGAGGCGGATGAAGCCGCGGCGGGGATACTCCAGGTCGAGGATGACGAGGTAGGTCACCGCCATGACCAGCGGGAAGGCCGACACCCGCACCCAGTCGTGCTTGCGCTGGGTCGCCATGCCCAGGCCGGCGAGCAGGGCGCTCATCAGGGAGAGGAGGGCGAGCATGGCGAAGATGATCGGCGGCGGGTGGATGTCGGTCACCGCGATGCGGGTGGTGGCGATGTCGAAGGTCTCGTTGAGCGCGGGCAGCAGCAGCATTCCGGCGACGGTCCCCGGCTGCGCGCCGGTGGCCGCGACCGCCCGCGTCCAGATCTGCCGCTGCAGCTCGCCGACGTGCGGCACCTCGGCGCGCGCCGCCGCGATGTCCGGGAGCATGCGATACACCTTCAGGCGGGCGTCGAGGTAGCGCCGCATCAGCTCGCGCAGCTCGTCCCGGGCCGGCGCCGCCAGCAGATCGAGGCGGAGATAGGCCGTGCCGATCGCGTTGGCCTCCTCGATGATCAGGTGCCGCCGCTCGTCGAAGCGGGCGGCCGCGCCCGAGAAGGTGAAGGCGACCAGCAGGCCGAGGACGCCGAAGATCGCGGCGTCGACGGCCCCGCCGCCAGCTCCTTCCTTCCCCGCCAAGCGCCGCCCGATCCGCCTCCCCGCCTCGAGGAAGAGGATCATTCCGGCGAGCAGCAGGAGCGCGTAGGTGGCGGAGTAGGCGGCGAAGGGCATCGTCGGATCGGCGCTCATCTCCCACAGCTCGGGCAGTCCGGCAAGAGGGCCCCTGCCCGCCGCCGGCACCGCACTCGCGCTCAGCCCGACCAGCTCGCGCGCATGAACTCGCGGTTGAGGCGGGCGATGAAGCGGACGCTGATCTGCTTCGGGCAGGCGGCCTCGCACTCGTAGGTGTTGGTGCAGCCGCCGAAGCCCTCCGCATCCATCTGCGCCACCATGTTGCGGGCGCGCGCGCCGCGTTCGGGCTCGCCCTGCGGCAGGAGCGACAGGTGCGACACCTTGGCGGCGACGAACAACATCGCCGAGGCATTCTTGCAGGCGGCGACGCAGGCGCCGCAGCCGATGCAGGCGGCGGCGTCCATCGCCAGCTCCTGCGCCTCCTTGGGAATCGGGATCGCGTTGCCGTCGGGGGCGCCGCCGGTGTTCACCGAGACGTAGCCGCCCTGCTGGACGATGCGGTCGAAGGCGCTGCGGTCGACCACCAGATCCG
>Ga0268299_1001821_pt1 | contig 31616 bp, 25 predicted proteins | sample NOBtaG_FD_193484 | JGI IMG/M metagenome (GOLD analysis project Ga0268299, IMG submission 193484) | Activated sludge microbial communities from bioreactor in Nijmegen, Gelderland, Netherland - NOB reactor | ecosystem: Engineered > Bioreactor > Aerobic > Activated sludge | place: Netherlands... | reverse complement strand
GTTGCTTTATGTACATCCATTCCCACATAATATCTTTTGTCTTTCATTTCGCTCTCCTCTCAGATTTGTTGGGCGTTTCGCTACACCCATGCTACTACTTTAAGGGGCGTTCTTTCATAATACGTGTAGACAAATTATTTAGATAAATTTCTTGCTTTTGAAGAGAGGATTTTAACCTTTTATAAGATTAGAAAAACTTTTAATTTTAAGATTTATGCTTTTCTTAATTCTTAAATAGGGTTAAAAAATAAGGTTTTTTCGTAAGCTTTAGACAGGATTAGCTGAGTTGCATAATTAGCTATTAACATAATATTTTTTAGGCTATTGTATGCAATTAACCTAACTAACCTAGCTTTATCCACCTACCTGCTTGGAGGCAAGAAATGTTCAAAAATCTATTTCGGACAAAAAACCTAGATGTGTTAATAGCTCAAGCTCAAGACTCTGAAAAAGGGCTAAAAAAAGCTTTAGGAGCATTTGACTTAGTGTTATTAGGCATAGGGGCGATTATTGGAACAGGTATTTTTGCTACTGTTGGCACGGCTGCTTTAGGCGACTCAGAAAGATTGGGTGCAGGGCCTGCTTTAATGATTTCCTTTGTAATTACTTGTGTAGCCTGTGCTTTTACCGCGCTTTGTTATGCTGAATTTGCAGCAATGGTTCCTATTTCTGGTAGTGCTTATACTTATTCTTATGCCACGCTTGGAGAAATGATAGCTTGGATTATAGGTTGGGACTTAATTATTGAATATGCTGTTGGTAATGTTGCGGTAGCAATAAGTTGGGCCGGTTATTTTAAGGAACTCCTAAGGGGGTTAGGTGTTGATATCCCTATTTGGTTGTCTACTAATTACACTTCCGTTTTTGTACTACCTGATCCAGCTAATCAGGAAAAATATCAAGCTGCTTTAGCCTTTAAGCAACAAGTTTTAGCTGCTGCTCCAAACATTGGTGGAATACCGATAATTTTTAATTTACCTGCTGTTTTTATTGTGCTTGCCATTACTGCTATTTTAGTAGTAGGGATTAAAGAAAGTGTTGGATTTAATACCTTAATGGTAGTAATTAAAATAATAATTTTGCTGTTTTTTATTTTTGTAGGGGCTTTTTATATTAAGCCAGAAAATTGGCAACCTTTTGCACCTAATGGAATGTCTGGAATTTTAGCAGGTGCCTCGGTTATCTTCTTTGCTTACATAGGTTTTGATGCTGTCTCGACGGTAGCAGAAGAAACGAAAAACCCTAAACGAGATATGCCTATAGGGATTATTGGCTCGCTTATAGTATGCACTATTTTCTATATTGTTGTTGCTGCTGTACTTACAGGAATGATTCCTTATCAAAAACTAGCTGAAGGTGCTGCTGAACCATTAGCTATAGCATTAAAATATAATGGCTTAAATGTTGCTGCTGGAATCGTCGCTTTTGGTGCAGTAGTAGCAAATACAGCAGTATTGCTAGTTTTTCAATTAGGACAACCAAGAATTTTCTTTTCTATGGGACGTGATGGACTACTTCCACCAGTTTTTTCTCGTATCCATCCAAAGTTTAAGACTCCACATGTCACCACAATTTTAACAGGTATTGCGGTTGCTGCTACTGCTGGCGTATCTAGTATTGAAGCGATGGTAGATTTAACTAATATTGGGACTTTGTTTGCTTTTATTCTAGTTTGTGTAGGAATTATTATTTTAAGGGTAAAGGATCCTAATCGAGAACGACCTTTTAAAGTACCATTTGGAATTGTAATTCCAGTATTAGGTATTCTTTCTTGTTTATTGCTAATTTATTATTTACCTCCAACTTCTATAAAACGTTTTATTGTTTGGTTGGCTGCTGGACTTATTATTTATTTCTTATATGGTGCAAGACATTCAACCTTAAATAAAGAAAACCAAAGTTCAACTTAAGCAAGAAACATATGCTAAGTAATATAAATTATGGATTTATAGATAAATCGGGAAAACAAGTAATAGATTTCCTTTATGAAGGAGGAGGAAGTTTTGGACAAGGCATTGTAAGTGTTAGAAATAATGGGCTTTGGGGTTATATAGATAAAGTTGGAAATTTAGTAATCCCTCACCAATTTAATAATGGAGCAGGTGCATTTTCTGAAGACTTGGCTTGTGTAGGAATAAATGGAAAATGGGGTTATATAAATCAAAAAGCAGAAATGATTATAGAACCTGAGTTTGATAATGCTGGTGGATTTGTTGAAGGATTGGCACGAGTAAGAACTAATGGAAAATGGAGCTATATAGATAAAAATGGTAACAATGTAATCCGAGAGCAATTTGAATGGGTAGATGATTTTTCCCAAGGACTAGCAGCAGTACGAATTAATAAAAATAAATGTGGTTTTATAAATAAGCAGGGAGAAATTGTAATTAAAGCTCAATATGATTGGGCATCCAGGTTTTTTGAAGGATTAGCAGGAGTAGCGATTAATAATAAGTTTGGCTACATTGATATGACAGGCAAATATGTAATAGAACCTCAATTTGATTGTGGGTGGGCATTTTCTGAAGGTCTAGCAGGTGTAGGGATTAAAGGTAAGTGGGGCTATATCAATTATTTAGGGGAAATGGTTATTACTCCACAATTTGAATTTGGCTGGACTTTTTCCGATGGTTTAGCTGGGGTTAGGTTTGCTAAAAATGACTGGGGTTATATTGATAAAACCGGACAAGTAATTTTTCGCTCACAATATGACTGGGTAAATGCTTTCTCAGAAGGTCTAGCACTAGTTGGAATAAATTCTCAAGGCTGGATATGTTAAATATTTAGTTACGACTTGTGCTAGTTAACCGAAAACTAATTAACAATAGAAGAAATGTGCAAAACAGGTTGAGCAAGTAATAAGTTAAGATAATTAGCGAGATTAAAAGCAGTGATTTTAGAAACTAAATTAGTGAGAAAGCCGCTAATGGAACGAACATGAGTAGAAGCAGCATTTATAGAACTAGTAAAAACACTAATAAAAGTTTCAATAATTTTTCTTCCTTTACTGACCAATTCATTACAAGCAGAAAGAAGTAAAGCAGAATCTTTGGTAATGATACAAATGTAATGCTGAATAGAAATTCAGTACATTTTGCTCACTACTCTTTGATGCTTTAATTGGTAGCTTATTGATGATGCTTTTTGAATAGAAATTACGCGTCATCTTATAGCAGTTAAAAAGGCTCATTGCCTTAATTATATAATAAAGGAAGATGATAGTTATGTTAATATCGAGTTGTTTTAACAAGTTAAAGTACATACTGACGGGATTATTTGTTGCAGTTATTTTGCTCTTTAGCAGTAATAGTGCCTTTGCCCAGTCAGAGTTTGACCCAGAGAAAGAGTTTTTTGGCGGTGCAAAAGTCTTATCAATTAATGGTAATATTGTGCAATGTGAGCTAGATCTCACTACTGATATCTCGATTGCTAATGTAAAACGCACAATCGAAGTTGGTGACTTGCTTTATAGCAATGGGCAACTTATCTCAAATACCAACTTTAAATCATTACTTCAAGCTGAAACCGTTACCGTAGTAAAGACACGTGATGTCAGATTTTCAGGTAATATTAGTGGTGTCAGTGCTGCTGGATTTAATATTTTGGGTCAGCCAGTAGTAATCAATGATAAGACAGAGATTCGTGGTGCAACCACTTTATTAGATGGACAGGCTGCTATTATCTGGGCTGAATTTAAGGATGGTGTTTTCACGGCATATGAAGTTTCTGTGCTAGAAAAAGCACCTGATCTAGAGATGGCTGTTCTGAGCCGGATAACCAATATCGAAGGTACAAGATTGTCGCTTATTGGCGATTTTAGTGTGACTGTTACTCAAGAGCAGCTACAAGCTCTCCAAAAGACTTTTGTTGACGTTGGCTCCCCTATTAGTGTAGTGCTGAATCAGCCATTGAAAAGCAAGAAGATCAAAAAACGCCAGATATTAAATGTGTTTGAAACAAATGGTGCTACCTTTGGCAAAACGATTGGTGGTCAGCCACAAGCAATTGATTTCGCAAATAGATCTATAACTATTAACAACTTGACGCTAACAGTACCTCTAGGAACTTCAATACCTTTAATTACTAATGACGGCTTGAAGTTTCTTAAATTCTCAGATATTAATCTGAATGACTATGATTTTGTAGTAGCTGAGTATGTGGAGAGTAACAATACTACTTATATGACAGGTCTACATTTTAACAAAAAGCCCTAATCTATATAACTAATGTGTATTACATTTCTTGATAATACGTAAAAAGTAATGCTGAAGAATAATTCATTTTTGCCAAAACTGAATTTATATTCAGCATTACTTTTTAGCACTACCATATATCACAGTATTTACATTACACAAGCATTGCTAATTTTTTAACAACCAAACTAATTCCTTTGCGGCACATTGTCCTTTTAATCCACCAGTAATATCAGTAGTTGCTAGAAGAGGTTAGAGCATACTTATCTTTGTAGTGTTGATTTAGTTCTTCCTTATTAATTGAAAAAGGAGGGCCTTCCATTAAATTTTGGTTGTACTCATAGCAAATTAGTAATTGAGGTACTTTACCAGTAATTTCAATTAAGTGTGTTGTGTAGCAACTGCGTGTTTTCTCAGGCAATGCTACCAAAGCGGCTCTATCATAAACAGCATCAACTTTACCAAGCATATTACTAGACAAATCAAATATATTACCAACAAAGATGTCTATATTTTTTGCGCTATAGTGAGCCATTTCACCAACTGCTGATATTTTTGGTTCTACATCTAGCTCAGTAAATAGCTGCTCAATAGCTGTTTTGCTTAATTCAGCCCCGACAACCCTATAACCATTGAAAAGTAACCAAGAAATATCAAGAGTCTTACCACACAATGGCAAAAACACGCGACTGTTCTTTTCTAAAGAAAGCTCATTGAAATATTTAACTAGTAATGGATTGGCTTCAGGTTGGTGAAATGCAATCTCGTTTTTTTCCCATTTTTGCTGCCAATAACTTGCTTCCATAATTTATAACTCCTTTTTATTTTTCAACTAGCACAAATCGTTTAGTTAAATGATAATTGCTTTTCGTCTTACTTTTAGAACAACTATTTTAGTTGAATGATTAAAAGGGCTAGGATCTACAAGCGGCGAATTGACTTTAGTTTGCTCATAACCAATAAAATTTTCTGGTACAGGTATTAATGTTTCAATTGATAAATAGCCGTCCATACAAAGTTTTTCTAAAGAACTAAAATAATCTGCACCACTAACAAACAACGCATTATTTACTACAATCAAATAACCATCATTGTTAATTAAGGGACGTACTTTGTTAATAATTCGATAACTTTCATTAACAAGATCAACTTTTCCTTTGTTGGTAATAGCAAAAAAAGGTGGATCAACAATAACAGCATCAAAAGTCTTGCCAATACGCTTAAAATGGCTAATTTGAGTCCAAAAATCACCAGCAAGAAAATCACTTTTATTTATTGGAAAACCATTAAGAGTATAAGAAGTTTTTGCAACGTTAAGAAACTTACGGTTAAGATCTAGGTGTATAACTTGACTTGCACCACTAGCTTTAGCTGCAACTCCAAGGCTTCCAGTATAAGCAAATGTATTTAAGACAGATTTATTAGCAAGATTATCAAGAATCCAAGCACGTAAATTATAAGTATCAAGATAAAAACTTGTGTCACGATTTAAGAGTAAGTCTATTGAATACCAAACTTTATGCTCACGTATACGGTTATTTGGCTTTTCTCCTAAAAAAATAATACCATTTTTGGCCGCTAAATCGTTAGAATTACGAGTCTTTAAGATTATAGACTGTAGCCAAGGAAATTCCTTTGTTAAATATTGGCAAATAATTGTTAGCAATGTTGCTAGTTGTTCAGGAGGATTAGCATAGTTGTGAATTACAATTGTAGAAGCATAAATATCAATAACTAAATTAGTAAAACCTTCAAAAAAACCATTAAACAAACGAAAAGCGTTTTCATTGGGACTACCAAATAGTTCCAATCGTGCTGTAATAGCATTTCTAAGAAAAGATATAATTTGATCGTTACTCATTTAGTTAACCCAAAAAAGGAAATTTTTCCTGAAAATTTTCTGAACGTCGCGCAACTTTTTTGATTGTTGTGCCGATTATTCTGAGTGAATAGTCATTCAGTTGACTATTTCGGTTATGGATAATGGATTAGACACATAAAAGTGTCGTTGTGCGGCCCAGAAAGGTTTCCGGGCCTTCTGTTTTTTAAAGGCAAAATTTTTAAACTCACCTTAATTTATCCTTTTAATTTCTTAATCTTCAAAATCCACAGAAGCAACATGAGCAGAAATTGAGCGTCCAAAAGCGGCTACGGCCATATGTTCAGAATGAATTGTATAAGCTTCAAGTGCTGCACGATCCTTATAAATTGCTACTAGTCCAGTATGATAAGAGCGTTCTAGGTGTAAAATATCTGCTCCAACATTGAAGCTTTTTATATCAACTTCAGGCATAAAGTCAGGTAATTTTCTTAATTTATTGCGATGTTCTTGGCGAGTTTCTTCGTCAATATCATCTCGGTATTTCCAAATAACAATGTGAGTTAGCATAAAGTTTATATCCTATGAAGTAATATTTTAAGCAATATTTTTATCAACAATATCTAAATTATTTGTGTCTTTAATTTCTGTAGTTGTTTGGTTATTATCTGGGAAGAATTTTTGCATTTCTGGGCTAATTTTTAAGTAATTAATTTTGAAAAGTAAAAAGCATCCTAATAAAAGTATTATGGTTGTAATTAAGCCACCTTCCGGGCCATAATTGCCACCTGTTAACCAGGTTTTTCCTAAATCTTGAGAGCTTAAAAAAGAATATTTTGAAAGCTCCATAATTCCACTAACAGGAAGTCCATAAATTGCACCTAAAGTAAAATTCCAGCCTAAATGTAGTCCTGTTGCTAGCCATAAACTACGAGTCTTAAAGTAAGCAATTGATAGCCAAACACCTGCTAAAAGCGTGTTAGCTGTAGAAAAAAATGTAGGATTAGGATTACCTAAATGTACAATCGCAAAAAGGCCAGACAGTACAAGTGTTGCATATATGGGAGATAAATGACTTGCTAAAACCTGTAGTGGATAACCTCGAAACATAACTTCTTCAAAAAAGGCTGCAACAAACATCATAAGAAACATTAGTAATATGCCTAGTAAAGAAAACTTTGCTAGTGCTAAAGTGTAACTTGTTCCACCTACTAAAAATTGTAATAAAGCTATTAGTGATACCATAGCAAAACTAATTAAACATCCTAGTAGATAATCTTTAAAGTAATTTGTATGTGAAGAAAAGCCTAGGGATTTAATATTACGATTAGTAAATAGATGAATACAGACTATAGAAACTAAGATAACGCTTATTAATGAGGTTAAGCGAAATCCAAGTTGTTTTATTACCCAAAACAAATTAGAGATATAGCTTTCTTCTTGGGTTATGGGTAAAAGATAATTTAGTAGGCCATTTGTCGGCCAAAAAATAATTTCCGACACAATAGATGTGAGTATCAGAAAAGCTAACACTTGTAAAACAGCATTTGTTTCTTTTTTGTTACTAGAGAGAGAGTTATTATTCATAATATTTTAAGATTGCTAAATAATAACATTTAGCAAGTATTTTTGGTTACTAGTCAAGGAGTTTTTCTCTAAATGAGACTCAGACCCTCATAGACACTTAAATAAACTGATGATACAATCGCCAAACTTAAATATGTTAACAAGCACTCCAATACCCCAACTATCAACCCTAGAAATTTATTCGCTTATTAAACCTGATTTAGATCGGGTTGAAGATATGTTTACCCAGTTGATTAATAGTGATGTGCAATTAATGATGCACATTGGACAATACTTGCAAAAAACAGGTGGTAAACGTGTCCGTCCAGCCTTGCTTTTACTTACTGCACAAGCCCTAGGATCAAAAGTTACGGAAAATATTGTACGTATGGCTACAGTGATGGAGTTTTTACATACAGCTACTTTAGTTCATGATGATATTATTGATGATGCTGATATTAGACGAGGTAGCCCATCAGTAAAAGCAGAATGGGGAAATGATATTGCTGTTTTAGCTGGCGATTGGCTTTATATGTCAGCTTTTGAAATTACCTTAAAGGAACGTTGTTTTGAAATTTTAGATATTCTTACTCGAGTTACTCGCCTTATGACAGAAGGCGAATTAATTCAACTGATGCAGCGAGGACGAGTAGAGATTACAGAAAAAGAGTATTTAGATATTGTTTGCCGAAAAACGGCTTATTTAATTAGTGCTTGTTGTGAAATAGGTGCAATTTTGGCTGGGGCTACCCCCAAACAACAAGAAATAATGCGCACTTTTGGACTAAAAATTGGCATTGCTTTTCAATTGGCCGACGATCTATTAGATTTTACTTCTACAGATGAAAAATTAGGTAAACCTGCTGCCAGTGATTTATTAGAAGGAAAGTTAACTTTACCGGTTATTTACCTACGTGAACAAGCAGATAGCAGTGTACTAGAAAAAATATGTAGAGTTGTTGAAGAGCAAGACTATATATCTGTTGATAGAGATGAAATTATTAATTTAGTAGAAAGTCATGGGGCTTTATCACGCTCTCGCCTAGAATTGCTACGTTATGCTCAGGAAGCACAAGCCTTGCTAATGGACTTACCAGAAAATGCTTATAAACAAGCACTAGTTAGTATTTCTAAATTTATTATTAATCGAGAAAATTAATTTTAGATAGATAATTTTTTCACCTAAAAATTTTAAGGCAAACTCTATGCGTGCAATGATTTTAGCTGCTGGATTTGGTACTAGGTTATGGCCCTTAACCATAGATCGTACTAAGCCGGCTGTACCTTTTCTAAACCTACCTTTAATTTGTTATTCTGTTGAATACCTAAAACGCTTTGGTATTAAAGAGATAATTGTTAATTTACATCATCAAGGTGATTCAGTTCGTCAAGCTCTAGGGACAGGTGAAAAGTTTGGAGTCAAGATTTTTTATAGCGAGGAAACAGAAATACTTGGCACTTCTGGAGCCTTAGATCACGCACGCCATTTATTAGAAAATGATACTTTTATTGTAATGAATGGAAAAGTTATTACAGATATTGATTTAGCCTCTGCAATTGAAACTCACAAAAGCCGTAAAGCTTTGGCAACACTTGTCTTAAAGGAAAATCGTCAAAGAGAGAGATTTTCAAATGTTTTGCTTGATAAAAATGGAAATATAGAAAAGTTTGGGCCTTTTCCTGATCCTAAAGACAAAGAAAATATTCCTTTGATGTTTACTGGAATACAAATCCTTGAAAAAGAAATATTTAACTATATTCCACAAAAACAGTTTTCTCATTCCACTACAGATGTTTACCCTAAAGCAATTAAAGAAGGAAAAATTGTTGCGGCACATATTAGTAATGGTGGTTGGTATGAACTAAGCACTTTAGCTAGGTATTTAGACATTAGTTTAGAGTTTTTATACAAAGAAGGAAAAACTTTTGTTTATGGAGCAGGCACAACAATAGCGGAAAGCGCGAGAGTAACAAACTCAATACTTTGGCAAGATATCAAAATAGAAGCTAATGCAACTTTACACCAAGTAATTGTTACAGATGGTGTTACTATTCCTGCTAATAGTAAGTTAGAACGTGTAGTAGTTGTTCGTCGGGATCGTTGCGAGACAATAGAGCGTGGTGAGATAGTAGGCGAAAATGTGATTGTGCCTATTTAATCACAATGAAGGGTTGTAAAAGAGTTTTTAAGAAATCAGAAATTAGCTAACCTAGCTAATTTCTGATTTTTAGATATTTTATTGATTTAGCTTAAAGCTACGAGCAATCGCATCAGATTCATGGCGAAGAGGTGCAAAAATCTTTCGATTGCCTGTAAATCTAAGTACCCAAAGAGTTTGATTAGAAGTTGTTAAGTAGTAATTTCGCCCTTTTTTAGGTTGTCCAGCAGCGGTAAAATCAAATTCAAATAGTTTTCCTCGTAGGTTTCCACCAGAAAAAGGCTCTATATTATTGTAAACATAGCCAGGACGAAACCGCAGATTTTGATCTATTTCGCTTTGAATATGGGTTTCTAAACTAGTATTTGTAGAAATAGTTTCTTGGTTAACTTTAAGTAGTCCAAAAGCTCTATCCCGATAAATTATATCTACTCTTGTATTACCAGAGCCATCTTGATAAGAAACTGCCCGCCAATTTTTAGGCAGTTCTAGCTGGTATTTACCTTCTGGATCTTGATAAGTTGTTGTTTCTTGACCTGAAATTCCTTGAGGTAAAAAAGTCAATAATGATCCAAAAATTAATAAAAAAAAGCTAAGTAAAAAATATCTTCTATTTCTTAGTGAGAACATAGCTACATCTCTTTTATAGATAAATATTTAGTAAAAAATTAATGTAAATTTCCTAGAATTTGTCTTTGAGCAGTTATAAGCTGCTCTATTCCCTGGCTAGCTACTTTAACCATTTCTACCATTTGTTCTTGTGTAAATGGGTTTGTTTCTGCTGTACCTTGGATTTCAATAAACCGACCTGAGCCAGTGCGAACAATATTCATATCTACTTCAGCGCGAGAATCTTCTTGATAATCTAAGTCTAGTAAGACTTTATTTCCAACAATACCAACACTAACAGCCGCAACATAATCACGAACAGGAACATAATCAATTTTCTTTTGATCTTTAAGTTTTCTTAGAGCAAGTACTAGAGCAACAAAAGCCCCTGTAATAGAAGCTGTACGAGTTCCACCGTCGGCTTGGATGACATCGCAATCTAAAAAGATGGTTCGCTCGCCAAGCTTTTCCATTTCTACTACGGCTCTTAGACTACGACCTATTAGCCTTTGAATTTCATGAGTACGACCTGAAGGGCCGCTTCGTACTTCCCGGTTAGTACGTGTTTCTGTAGAACGTGGGAGCATACCATATTCTGCTGTCACCCACCCAACACCTTTATTTTTTAAGTGGGGTGGTACACGTTCTTCTATGCTAGCAGTACAAAGTACCCTAGTATCTCCAAACTCTACTAAAGTAGAGCCTTCAGCATGTTTAGTAAAATTGGGGATTAATTTTACTTGTCTTAAGGAAGATAATGCTCGGTTATTGGAACGAGCAAGAGTAATATTATTTTTGTCCATGTACTTAATATTGTTCACCTTTGAAAGTTTACCAATTTGGATCAGTTTTAGCTTCTGCGTTTGCTTCCCATATGTCTACAGCTATTAAGTTTTCTAAAGGTTTACCTAAAAAAAGCTCTGCAATTCTACAAAAACGCTTTCCAGAATCGGTAACATAAAAAATATCTGTTGCTTTATTTTCTAAATCAGTTTCTTCAGACTTATTAAGCAATGTTGTTACTTCTTTTGCAACACATTCTCCAGAATCAATTAAGTTTACATGACTACCAACTACAGATTGAATTACATTTTTTAGAAGTGGGTAATGTGTGCAACCAAGAACTAAAGTATCTATTTCCATTTCTTGTAAAGATGCTAGATATTCGCTTGCAATAAGCCTAGTCGCTGTATGATTATGCCAGCCTTCCTCTGCTAGCGCAACAAATAGGGGACAAGCTTTAGCATAGACAGACACATTAGGGTTAATAGCTTCTATTGCTTTTGTATAAGCTCCACTTTCTACAGTTGCTTCTGTTGCTATTACACCAATACGACCATTTTTACTTGTTCTTACAGCTTCTCTTGCACCTGGTTCAATTACTCCTAAAATCGGTATAGGAAAACTTTCTTTTAATAACTCCATTGCAATTGATGAGATGGTATTACAAGCAATTATAAGCATTTTAATATTTTGTCTAGAAAGAAAAGCTGCGTCTTGATAAGCATAGCGGCGTACTGTTGCAGGTGAACGTGTTCCATAAGGAATGCGGGCCGTATCCCCAAGATAAATAATACTTTCTTTGGGAAGGTTTGCACGAATTGATTTATAAACCGTTAGCCCCCCAATACCAGAATCAAAAACACCTATTGATTTTTCGATCATTAAAATTTGCCTTTGTTAATTAATTATCAAATGTTTTAACAAAAATAATTTTCTCAAAAACTCTTTAATAAAACAATTAAGCGCGAAAGGTTTTGGATTTCGCGCTTAATTAGAAAAATATTAAATTGTTAAAAAAAAGTCTTTAGCACTTAGAAATGTCACTTATTACTAAAACTTTTCCTGTGTTTGTTGCTGGTTCAGGTGCTGCTCCTCTTTGACTACGGATATAGAACACAGCAAAAACTGCTAGAGCTATTAACAATACAATTACAACGATTGTGGTAAGTGTTCGGCTACTACTACCAGCATATTCAACTTCTTCTGATTCTTGTGCTGAAGCAGAAGAATTAGATGAAGCAGAAGAATTGTTAGATGAAGCTGCTGATGGTTGTATTGCAGCAGGCTCATCAGAAGTAGGTTCAGCAGAAGGTGCTTCCATTGCCATTTGTGCAAGCATTTGGGGTGTAATAGCTTGCATATTAAGCATAGTTGCTTGTACTTCTTGGGTTTCTACCACATCTACCCGATCCCGCTCACGTACTTTTGCTACTACATCTTCTTCAGGTTTTAGAGTTTCATCATCACCAAAAATAAGCTGTGAAGGATCAACTTCATCTGGCAAGCTAGAATCACGAATAACAAACTCGCCTTTTGAAGGATCTTCTGGAACAGGAGACTCTAAACCTTCTCCGTCAACTTTAGCAATTAATACTGTGATATTATCTTCGCCACCACGATCATTAGCTAACTTTATCAAAGCATCACAGGAAGCTTGAAGATCTCCATTTGAGTCTTGGATAATTTTTAGCATTTCTATGCCTTTAACCTTACCAGAAAGGCCATCAGAGCATAGTAATAAGGTATCACCTTGTTTTAAGCTAATACGATCCACTATAACGTTAACGCGGGGTTGGGCACCTAAAGCTTGAAGGATGACATTTTTATAGGTATGTTGTTCTGCTTCTTCTTCTGTAATGTGGCCTGCTTCAACTAATTGGCTAACTAAAGATTGATCTTTAGTTACTTGAGATATTTTGTTATTACGTACTAAGTAGCAGCGTGAGTCACCTACTTGAGCAAAGTAGGCCATATGACCTTCTATGCCAGCAGCAGTAAAGGTTGCTCCCATTCCTGTATATTCAACATTGTTTTGACTCTCGCTGTGAATGATATAGTTAGCTTGCTCAACCGCTAAGCGCAATCTTTCAGGAAAGGCAAAATGTGAAAAACTAGGGGTTGCTTGAAATTGCAGCATCCGATCGCGTACAGAGCTAACAGCTAATTGACTAGCCACCTCACCTGCAAGGGCACCGCCCATACCATCGGAAACGGCAATAACAGAACCATAGTGGCCTTGGTTAAAGCCTAATAAGCGTTGTGGTGGGGAATTGGCATTTTCGACTGTCCAAGTATCGGACGAGCTTAAGTCCACCACCAGGAAATTGTCCTCATTTCCGTGGCGAACCATACCAATATTTGTTTGAGCATACAAAGATATATTAATATTGGAATTTTGTGTCATAGAGTCAAAATTATGTGCTTATCTTAAGTTAGAATAATGAAACTTGGTCTTAAATATTAGGGACTACTTATTTGCCGGATTATATTAAAAATACTCTACACTTACCAGCATAAAAACAATTAATACCAGATAAATTTGCATCTATTTTTTTAACAGATAGATTCTAATAGAGTTAGATAAATGACAATGCTTGATCGATATCTAAAATAATATCTTCTACATTCTCAATTCCAACAGAAATTCTTACTAATCCATCACTAATCCCTAATCTTTCGCGCTCCATTGCAGGTACACTAGCATGAGTCATTTTAGCAGGATGACAAACTAAAGTTTCTATGCCTCCAAGAGATTCTGCTAATAAACAGAGCTTAACGCTTTCTAAAAATCGGGTTGCATTTTCATAAGATCCTGTCTCAAAAGAGATCATTGATCCAAAACCAGACATTTGCTTACAAGCTAAACTATATTGTGGATGATCAGGTAAGCCAGGATAAAATACTTTTTTTACCTTTGGATGCTCAACTAAAAAAGAAGCTACCTGACGACCGTTTTCATCGTGTTGGCGCATACGTACAGCTAATGTCTTTGTTCCACGAAGTATTAACCAAGCGTCAAAAGGACTTAGGATAGCTCCAGCAGCATTTTGGAGAAAAGCGATTTTATCGGCTGTTTCTTTATCTTTTAGTATTACTACTCCTCCAACGCTATCACTATGCCCATTAAGAAATTTAGTAGTAGAATGTACAACAATATCTGCACCTAGTGCTAATGGTTGTTGAAAATAAGGACTCATAAAAGTGTTATCTACAACTAATTTAACCCCACGACTACTAGCAAGTTCTGCTATGGCTTTGATATCTGTCAAACTCATAATAGGGTTGGTAGGGGTTTCAATAAAAATCATTTTGGTATTAACCCTTAGGGCTGCTTCTACCTTATCTAAATCTGAGGTGTTGACATAACTAAACTGTAACCCAAAATTCTTTAATACCTTGTCAAATAAACGAAATGTTCCTCCATAAGTAGTATCAGAAACAATGCAGTGATCTCCTGCTGCAAACAAAGAAGCAATAACATTTATTGCTGCCATGCCTGAAGCAAAGCCATAACCGGCGATTCCACCTTCTAATGCTGCTAAGTTTTTTTCTAATGCTAGCCTTGTTGGGTTTTGTGTACGAGCATATTCAAAACCTTTATGTTTTCCTACGCCTTCTTGAGCATAAGTTGAGGTTTGATAAATTGGTGTAATTACTGCTCCTGTAGCTGGATCAGGCTCTTGACCCGCATGAATTGCTGTTGTATCAAACCCCATAGTAACTCCTAAAATAATTTGCTACCAAATTAAGCTAAATTTAGCAAGTAAAACAAATAAGTATATTTTAAGTTAATCAAAAATCCCTTTGCTCATGTAGCGTTCTGCTCCATCGGCAAACACAGTTACTACATTTTTGTCTGAGCTAAAGCGTTTTGCTATTTCAAAAGCAGCAAAAGCATTTGCTCCTGAAGAGCTACCGCAAAGAACACCTGTTTCAAAAGCAAGCTTTTTGACCATAGCAAATGCGTCATCATCCATTACTTGAAAAATTTCATCACAAACTTCACGGTCAAAATTAGCTGGAATAAAGCTTGCTCCAATACCTTCTACTCTATGAGGGCCGGCCTTACCTCCACCTAAAACAGAACCTTGGGTTTCAACAGCTACACAATAGGTTTTAGGGTTTTTTTCCTTAAAATAGCGTGCTATTCCAGTAAATGTTCCTGCTGAACCACAGCCAATTACTACTGCATCAATTTGTCCATTTAACTGTTGATCAATTTCTTTTGCTGTAGTTTTATAGTGAAAATGAGGGTTTGCTGGATTTTCAAATTGTTGTGGAGCAAATGAATTAGGGATTTCTTTAGTAAGTTCACGAGCTTTTTCAATAGCTGCTTTCATACCTGCTTCGTGTGGAGTGTAAATAATTTCTCCTCCTAAAGCAGAAATAACAATCATTTTTTCTCGGCTATAACCTTCAGGGACGCATAGAATCACACGATAACCTCGTGCGCGTCCAATTAATGCTAGTCCAACACCTGTATTACCTGCTGTTGGTTCAATTATTGTTGAACCTGGGCCTATTAAACCTCGCTCTTCAGCGTCCAAAATTAAACCTAACGCCGCACGATCCTTAATACTTCCGCCAGGGTTTAGGTATTCTAACTTAGCGTATACATTAGCTGTTTCGGGAGATTGTAGCCTTTTTAAGTGTAATAGTGGTGTTTGACCAATTATATCTAAAATGCTCTCTACGGCTTTCAAACCCATTATTTTTCCCCTAAAAGATTAAGGCTTGTGGCAGCCTTATCTGACTTCGATGATATAACATAAAACTTAAAAGTGTCAATTTGCTCCTACCTATAACTATTAATGTCTAATTAGACTTAGAGCTAAAACTAATTTCTAATTAATTGAAAACTAAGAATATTACTTAATACCTAATAGTTTTTATTCAATAATATTACTTGTGGAAAATAAAGTAGATTTTAACTCTATCCGAAAATTATTTTCAAATTCTATATCCCATAGCTTTTGAAATTGATTAAGCAAATTTGTTCTACGCTCACTAAAGTAATTGCTTAATTCTGTTAACCCTAAATAAAGTTCTTGTTGCAAAGGAATAGTTATTTTTTTTAGGTATTTTTTTAGTAACTCAATCATTACATCACAGTCATGAAGGTCGCCTAATAATTCTTGAATTTCTTTAAGTGTTTTTAAGTAGTTAGTTAATAGCTGGTTAAAACATATTTCATAAAATTCTAAACTATAGCGAAGTTTCTTAGCTGCAATACGTAATTGGTGTAGACTTTCGCTGGAAAAATTTCCTTTAGGAGCATGGAGATAGAAATTTTTTAAGGTGTCTAAGAAGATTTTCTTTTCATTTTTCGTTTTTTTTGTTTCTTTATATTTGTTTTGAGTAATGCTATCAAAAAACGTTAAAAACTTTCTTTCAAATTCTTTATGGGCTAGTTTTTCTAAATACTTAAATAACTTGTCTCTATGTTTTAATCGCTCACTTTGCCATTGAGAAACTAAATAACTTATAGTTAAGGTTGTACTAGGCTTTTTTTCTAGGCATTTACTATGTTTTTCTAGCAGTTCAATTAAAACGTCTAAATCTCTGACTTTGCCAAGTTTACGGGCTAAAGTGCGAGTTTTTTGAGAGAGTCGGAAAAATTTCTTTTGATTAAAATAATGGCTAAAAGTGGTCATTGCTGCCCAAAGTCTACGCAAAGATACTCGCATATTGTGTATTACTTCAATATCTTCACTAGTTCTTACTAAATCCTGATAAGAAAAGGCTTCTCGAAATTTAGTAATAATAATTAGTCTTGCACATTCTTTAAGCGGTTGATTTTCTACAAGTCCAATAATTTCCCAAGCTTTCGCCATTAAATTTACTCCCACAGCAAGCTAATTTTCGTCAAGTGTAATAGCATTATGTGTAAAGTCAACATACTGCTACTAGCTAAAGCGGAATCTTAGAAAAAGATGTTTGAATTGTAAGGCTATAGTGTAGGTGAGATTTAAAAACACAAACCCAAAATAACCAAAGTTATTTTAGGTTTGTATTAAAGCAAATAAATTAAATTTTTAGTTTGGTGTATTGCCTAGAGAATTAGGATTAACAGCATTATTAATAAATAACCTAACATCAACGCGGCGGTTTTCTGCTCGCTCATCTTTAGAACGGGTTTCTTCTGTAAGTTTACCTAAACCAACAATAGCCATCTTAAAAGTAGGAATTTCATGTTGTTTAGCTAGATAACGTTTTACAGATTCGGCACGCTCATCACTAAGGCGATCATTAAGTGCTGTGCTACCACGAGAATCAGTAAAGCCCTGTATTTCAAGAGTATAGCCTTGATGGTTTTTGGCTTCAGATGCAATTCTATCAAGTTCTGCCTTAGCTTCATCTGTTAAAATAGCACTACTAGACTTAAATTTCACAGAGACAGTAGTTAATAAAGTAAACTTATCTAAATTGCTACGTAGCGTTTCTACGTTTTGATTTACTTCTTCTGCTCGGGTTGCAGCTTGATCAGCGGCAGTTTTAGCAACTAGAGCTTGTTGATTAGCAGCATCGGCTGTTTCTTGGGCGCGAACTGCTTTAGCATCAACACCAGCAATTTCTTTGCTTAAGCGTTCGTCCAAAGCTGTAAGGTCTTGGGTGTTACGGCGTACAGTTTCTTCTAACTCTTGGGTACGGCCTTCTAACGGGGTGACACGTTCATTTACTGTCTGACGGACATACTTTTTGGTGGCGCAGCCACTACCAACAAAGGTAAAAATACATAGTGAAGCCAAAATAAGGATTGGCAATCGCTGTTTAATAGTCATAACAGTTCCCTCAAATATAAATTATTTAACTTTAGAAAATTGCGGATCGTTTGATGCTTTAACTGTGCAAAATGTGAGCTAATTCTAAGTCAAAATCTTAAAAGGTGCAAGCATAGCCTTAATAAGATTTTGACTTAAATATAACAAAAAATTTATTAGTTAAAATTCCTTAGTTAACTATCAATTTTGATATGAAGCTCTTTTAATTGTTCTAAAGAAACTTCACTTGGAGAATTAGTCATTAAACAAGATGCACTTGCTGTTTTAGGAAATGCTATTACTTCCCTGATAGAAGTTTCACCAGCTAAAAGTGCTACTAAGCGATCTAGCCCTAAAGCAATACCTCCGTGTGGAGGTGTGCCATAAGCAAGAGCATCAAGGAAAAATCCAAAACGACGGCGAGCTTCTTCATCAGAAAAACCTAGGATACGGAAAATATTTTTCTGTACATCTGGCCGATGAATACGAATTGAGCCGCCGCCAAGCTCTACGCCGTTAAGCACCAGGTCATAAGCTTTAGCTAAAGCTTCGCCAATTTTAGAATCTTCAGGATTTAATTTGTCCAAGTCTTCTTCTCTTGGAGAAGTAAAAGGATGGTGCATTGCATACCAGCGTTTATCTTCTGCATGGTATTCAAACATTGGAAACTCTGTCACCCAAAGGAAATTCCATTTTGAGTTATCAATTAAACCTTCACGTTTAGCTAGTTCTAATCGTAGTCCACCAAGTGCGGCTGCTACTAAATCCATATTGCCAGCAATAATACATACTAAATCGCCGTTTTTGGCTTCGGCTGATGTAGCCATTGCACGAAGTCGATCTTCACCAAGATTTTTTAATAGTGGGGAAGTAAGTTCGCCTGTTTCGCTAAGTTTAATCCAAGCTAACCCCGACGCTTTATATTTTTCTCTAACAAAAGCTGTTAGGTTATCTAGTTGGTTACGTCCATACCTAGCACCACCACCTAAGACAATACCCTTAATCCAACCCTCTTTTTCTAGGATTTGAACAAAAGGAGCAAATCCGCTTTCCATTATTTGGGCAGAAAAGTCTACAAATTCCATTGCAAAACGTGTATCAGGTTTATCTGAGCCAAAGCGAGACATTGCTTCCTTGTAGCTTAAACGTGGAAATGGTCTTGGAACTTCAATTCCTTGCAGCGCGAAGACTTCAACAATCATTGGTTCAATTACATTAAACACGTCTTCTGGTTGGACAAAAGACATTTCCATATCTATTTGAGTAAATTCTGGTTGTCTATCGGCTCTTAAGTCTTCATCACGAAAACAACGAGCAACTTGATAGTAACGGTCATAACCAGAAATCATCAAAATTTGCTTAAATAATTGTGGTGATTGGGGTAGCGCGTAAAATTCACCTGCATTTAGTCGGCTAGGGACTAAGTAATCTCTCGCGCCTTCAGGCGTAGACTTAGTTAAAATTGGGGTTTCAATTTCAAAAAAGCCTTCTTTATCTAAGTAATTTCTAACTGTTGTAGTGATGCGATGGCGCAGACGCAAATTGTCTTGCATCTTTTGTCGTCTTAAATCAATGTAGCGGAATTCTAAACGGGTATCTTCAGAGGGAACAATATTAGAATTAATTTCAAATGGTGGGGTTTTAGACTCGTTAAAGATACTAAGTTCTTCCCCTACAACCTCTACTTCACCAGTGCTTATATTTGCATTAACTGTATCTGAAGAACGTTTAATTACTTTGCCACGTACAGCGCAAACATATTCAGAGCGCAAACGTTTGGCTTTAGCGTGTGCTTCGGCAAAGAGTTCCTCATTAAAAACTACTTGTGTAACACCTTCACGGTCACGTAAATCAATAAAGGTTAAAGGCCCAAAGTCACGTCGGGCATTAACCCAACCCATTAATATTACTTCTTGACCTACATGCTCTACTCTTAATTCACCTACGCGGTGAGTTCTTTTTAACGTTGCTAAGTTGTCTAACATAACTTTCCTACATATTAAAGATTAACTAATTTAACTTAATTTTTTAACTTTTCCAAAAGCTCTGCTTCTGTAAGCTCAAATTGCTCGCGGCTAACCATATCTCGCAAAACAAATTTAGCTTTGGCTAGCTCTTCTTCGCCAATAATCAGCGCATAACGAGCCTTTGAGCGATCTGCTAATTTCATGGAGTTTTTCAAGTTGCGACCTTCAAAATCTAATGCACAGCTAATGCCAGCTTGACGTAAACTTTTAGCTAAAAGTAGCGCAAAATCAAAAGCTTCTTTCCCTAAATGAGCTATAAAAACTGTTGGAGTGCTAGGATCTGGCACTGTTTCGGGTAAAGAGATTACAAAGCGATCTAACCCTAGTGCAAAACCAAAGCCTTTAGTTGGAGGCCCGCCAAGAGTTTCTGATAGCCCATCATAACGGCCACCACCAAGCAGCGCGTTTTGTGAACCAAGGTTTTCATTAGTTGTAACAATTTCAAAAGCTGTGCGGGTGTAATAATCTAGCCCACGTACTAATTTAGGATCAACTTGATATTTAAGTTGGCGAGCATCTAAATAACTGCAAAACTCGGAGAAGTGGGTTTGGCATTCTTGGCAAAGCAGATCTTGAATTGAAGGCAGTTGAGCCACAATTTCTACATCTCGTTTGCAATCTAGCACCCGCAAAATATTTGTTTCAAATCGGCGGTTACAATCCCCACACATTTCAGCTAATTTTGGCGCGAGTTCTTCTTTTAATCTTTCATTAAATAATGGGCGGCATTTTGGACAACCAACAGAGTTGACTAATAAAGAAGTATTTTCAATTTTTAGTTCTTGTAAAATCCAAGCTAGCATTTCAATAACTTCTGCTTCAATTGCTGGATGGTCGCTTTTTCCTATAACTTCTACTCCAATTTGGTAAAACTGGCGAAAACGACCTTTTCGACCATGTTCGCGGCGAAATTGTGGCCCAACATAAAATAATTTTGCTAAATCGCTTTGAACCCACATTTGATGCTGGATATAAGCTCGGATTACTGATGCAGTATTTTCTGGGCGAAGCGTTAAACTTGCTCCTGCTCCAGGAGTGTTATTTTCTCCTAAATCCCGCCAAGTGTACATTTCCTTAGAAACAATGTCGGTTTCTTCGCCAACTCCACGCGCAAAAAGTTCAGTATATTCAAAAATTGGTGTGCGGATTTCTTGAAATCCATAGCGGCGAAAAGCCTCACGAGCAACATTTTCCACATATTGAAATTTATGTGAATGTGCTGAAGTGTCTGTAGTAAAATCTTTAGGTAAAATATCGCGGGTATGTTTAACTGTTTTAATTTGTTTTTGTTTGCTCATTAAAGTTTAAGTTCCAAATAATCGTTTTTCAGGTCAACATAATGTTGCCAATTTTCTGTCATTCTTGCTAATTCTTCTTCTGTTAGTTCGCGCTTAACTTTAGCAGGCATTCCAGCAACTAAAGTTCGTGGAGGGACTTTCATTCCCATAGGAACTAGGCTTCCAGCAGCAACTAAAGCCTGTTCGCCTATTTCACAGTTATCTAGCAAGATAGACCCCATGCCAATCAATGCACCATCTTTAATTGTGCAGCCATGTGCAACTACATTATGACCCATAATTACACCATCGCCAATAATTGTAGCAAAAGTGTCTGTAGTAACATGAATTACTGAGCCATCTTGAATATTAGTGTTTTTGCCTATGCGGATATAATAAACATCGCCACGAATTACACTATTAAACCAAACACTGCTATGCTCACCAATTTCTACATCGCCGATGACTACAGCCGTAGGCGCGATAAATACAGTAGGGTCAATTTTTGGCGTTTTTCCTTTATAAGAAATAATATGAGCAGACATAAGAATTCCCTAATAAATTAATTTGATTTGCAAGTGCTTGTATTTGCGAAGTTTCACAGAATAGCACAGCTATTTATTGACTGACAATTGGTTAGACCAGATCCATTAAAATGTTTTCTAAACTAAGAGATACTATAAAACAAAGCTCTTAACCAAAAAGGTAAGAGCTTTGTTTTTTATTTACTTGCTTGAAGCAATGAGATAACCAACATTGCTAAAAAGGGGATTTTGTTTTTGTAGGAAATAGCTTGAATTCTTTACGTAAAACAGGTGGCAAAATAGACAAATATGTTTCAAATTGTGCTGATATAGCACCGTTCCAAAGCGCGTAAGTCCTACCACTATTGTTGCTAACTACTGTTAAAGTATCAAGACTACGAGTAAATATGCCAGTATTACCGCTTATACTAACAGAGTTACCAAATGTTTGTCCTCCATCTTGTGATGCTGAGAGTAAAAGACCGTTTCTTGAACGCCAGGCAACATTGATAGTGCCATTAGCAGAAGGGAAAACGTTGGTATAACCTATTAGGGCAGTATTATTATCATTAGAGACATTTATAGGAGTGCCAAAAGTTCTACCATTATCAGTAGATTTTGCTAGGTGGGTATTAAACTTAGGTGCTGAAAAATCTAATGGAGTAGCCATAAGTTCAAAGGAAACATAAGCTTCACTACCTTTTATTCCTAATCCAATTTGGCTAAAACCTGTAAGAATAGGCTCTCTATTATTATCAATAATGTCAAATACTCCTTGGTTAAGAAATACTTGATTAGGTGTGCCAAAACCATTTCCAGAATCTACTGCTAATTTAATTCCAAGGTCAACATCAAAGTCTTCTCTAAGGACTTGGTAAGGATAGGCTAAATAAGTTGAGTTATTTTGCTCATCAAAAACAAGTTTAATAGGCGTAAATAAGAAACCACTTTCACCTTGTAAAGAAACACGTTCAGGTTTTGAGAATGTAGCACCTTTATTTTTAGAGCGAACCACAAAAACGCCAACTCTTTGATCAATTTCGTCTATTTCATCATCGCTTTGAACAAGGCAAAAAGCTGTAGGAGTTGCGATAACTAAATTTCCAAGTTTATCAACAACTATTGCAACAGATGAAGGAGAGCAATCATTTAACATACTCTCTCCTACAACTTTAACAGGAACAGAAAAAGTTTTACCACCATCAGTAGATTTTACTAAAAAGATACCATTTTCAACCCTATTTGGCGCAGCTACTGCACCAGGAAAAGCAGCATATATGATGTTATTTTTTTCATCTATTGCTAAAGAAGGAGCATTAGCTAGAAACCTGCTTTGAGCAGGAACAATTGAAACAGGAGTAGAAAAAGTTTTGCCACCATCAGTAGATTGTCTATAAAAAGTCTTAGCTTCAAATTCTATAATGCTGTCACGAGGGATATTAGAGTTACTATTGTCAACAAAAGCAATATGAATGGTGCCTTTAGAATCTATTTTTACACCATCTGTTACAAAGTTTGTTTCTCCTCTATTGTTAGAAATATTTGTTGGAAGACCAAGAGAATGATTTGGAGGAAAAACAGTTAGTCGTAAATTAGTGCGTCTAACTTTACTTCCACTAGTTGCACTTACAACTATTAAGTAAGTTCCTGGTGCTACTGTGTTAGATGCTGAAACGGTTAGCGTTACAGGTTGTCCTGTTCGTGTTGTAGGACGGGAAAAACCATAAGACAATCCAGAAACAGAAGATGTAGCTGAAAGACTTATATTATCTGGAAATCCATTTCTATCAAAGAGTTGTAAATCAAATGTTGCTTTTTGACCTGCAACAACTACATTGTAAAAATTTTTTGGGGAAAGGCTAAAATCTGGGGTTTTAGGATTAAAATTACTAGGTAGTTTGCTAAAGTAAACATCTGGGTTTTCGTTACGCTCATCACTCCAAGCAACATAAAAATCATTTCCAAAAGTAGTTATAGTGTCGTAGTCTCCATGATAGCCAAACGCTATGTTGCTTTCTATTGCACCAAAAGACCAGTTATGGTTGCTGACTTGGAAATTACTACCAAAGCTTGCACCACCATTAGTAGAAGTAGCCATATAAACATCTGTTAAGCTGTCAAGAATAGGGTCATTTCTACGATCCCACCAGCGTATTCCAACAGTACCATCTGCTGAAATTGCAATAGATGGGTTGGATTGGCTTGTGCTAGTCTTATCATCATTTATTTTTATGGGGGAACTAAAAGTTTGGCCTGAATTAGTAGATCTTACATAAAAAATATCAGATCTATCTGTGCCTGTTGCAGTTACATTATTGGCAGGTGTTGCTGCATACACAACATGCACAGTACCTCTTTGATCAACAGCAATACTAGGAAAACTGTTTGATCTTACACCAGTACCATCAATTCCACCTGTTAAGTTTGAACTGTTATAAATAGGTGCGATAGCTTTGGAAGGGCTAAAAGTTCTACCACCATCAGTAGATTTAACTAAAGATATTGTAAAGAGATCTGGAGAAGAGAGGTTATCAAAATCTCCTATTCTATAATAAGCTACGTATAAATCCCCGTTTGGAGCAACCGCAGGCATTGAACCTTGAACACCAAAAGAACCATCTCCTTGAGATAGGCTAACTGGAGCTGAGTAGGTTTGTCCTCCATCGGTAGAACGAGCAAAACTTATGCTGATATTGTCAGAAAAGGTTGTCCAACTAACATAAACATTGCCCTTAAATGGAGAATTTGCGTTTTTATCTACTGTAAGCCATTCTTTATCTTGAAAGTCTAAGTTATTGGCTGCTGTTGTGGTTGCATCAACAGGGGTTGAGAAAGTTAGTCCTTGATCAGTAGATTTTGCTACTCCAATTATACTTTTAATTCCTGTGTCTTCACGCAAAATGGTTAAAGTTGAATAATAAATCTCGCCATTAGGCCCAAAATCAACTACACCATCACCTAGATTAAATCCGTTTGGAAGGTTAGGAATAAATCCTTGTGTAAAGGTCTGTCCTCCATCTGTAGAACGGCTGTAACCTGAAAAATTAAAGTCTGAATCAGTAGCAAAAGAACTGTTATAGCTAACAATAACAACATTACCATTAGCTGCAATAGAGCTTTCACTTTGGGTTAGTCCAGGATCTAAAGCAGGATTATTAACCAAAATGTTGTCATCACCTTGTGCAAGAGGTGATAAAACGGGCATAGAATTTATATCAGCAAAAGCATTTTTTTGTAGATTACGCGACACTATTTTTGGTTGATTTGTTTGCATTGCAACAGCACGTTTTCCAGCACTAGATAGCAGATCAAAAGCTTTAGAAGCTTGTAAACGGTCATAAGGATTGGGTTTTTCTTTAGTATTTTTAGCGGTTTTTCTTTGTGTGTTTTGTAGGTATTGATCATATGAAAAAGTCGGAGCAGCAACTCTTTTTCTAGCTTTATTTATTTCTTGAGCAAAATTTGTTGTAGGCAAAACAAAGAATTGAGCAAATATTGTAGCTAAAAGAAATTTAGCAATTATTTTTTTTGTTTCCACAGTTAAATTCTTCCTTTCCATTGCTTTACTGACCACGAGTTACTATAAGGGGTTGAGCATCAAATAATGATTCTATGGTGCTTCCATCTGTTTTATGTGCTACTACCTTAAAGCCTACTGTGCCAGAAAAATCATTTGGTACTGTCCAAGTAAAATGGTTATCTTTGGTTTTAGTTAAAGGGTGAAAATGCGCCCCTTGGTCATAGGAAATTAAAACTTCAAAATTATCTAAATCAGCAATTTCACTAGACCAATTTAGAGGAAGTTGATCCCCTGGAAATAATTTTTCTATTTGTGGGATAACTAATTTAACTTCTTGAGCTATGTTAGCTGAGGGCAAAATACGAAACATCTTTCGTTTTTGAGGCTGAGATTTTTCAAATCTCATTTGGCTAAATTCTGAGCCAAATCTAATATCTAAAACAGCTTGATCTGTTGGTAAATTTGGAATTGTCCAAACATATTCGCGCGATGAAGGGGAAAGTTCTGGAGTAATTCGATAAGGAAAAGTTTTTCCACCATCAATAGAAAGAAAAATTTCTTGTTCGCACCATGACAGGTTTATTTTAGGTGATAAATCAACATTCCAAGCTATTCTTACTTTTTGTCCTGGCGAAAATGCTTCTCCTGCTTTAGGAAACAGCATTGAAATTTTAGGTTTTGGTACAGGTTGTTGACCTGTTTGTCCTAAAATACCATTAGTTACTGTAATTGATAGTATTATAATTAGTATTACATACTTTAATTTTAATACACTGGTTAAATTTTTAGACACAAATCCTCCTAATTCACTAAACTATTAGCTTTAGTGAAAATTTTATTTCTTAAAATTTTGGGTTATATTTGGGTTATATTTAGAGTTCTTGCAAAAGCTGAAAAATATGTTGGTATACTTGCTTTATTTTCAATAAGATACAAGCTAAGTGTTTGTATTCTCAGGTATTTTTGCAATCTTTCTACTTTGTTAACGCGAAAGATTTTTAATTTTGTTGTCATAAACGGTGCGAAAATTTCCAGGTACGTCTTATTTTCTTCTCTTTGTATTTTTGCTTTTTCCATAATTTGCTATTATGCAATGAGTTATCTTTTTTCTTGGCTTATAAGTAGTTTCTTTAACTTTATTTATGAAGGGAAAACCCTGTGTCAGAGCATAAATTTACTAATCGATTAATCAATGAAACCAGTCCCTACTTACTTCAACACGCTCATAATCCTGTAGATTGGTATCCTTGGGGAACGGAAGCCCTAGAGCTTTCTAAAAAGCTAGATAAGCCAATTTTGCTCTCTATTGGCTACTCGGCTTGTCATTGGTGTCATGTTATGGAGCGAGAATCTTTTGAAAATGTACACATTGCTAAATTAATGAATGATAATTTTGTGTGTATTAAAGTTGATAGGGAAGAACGCCCAGACCTAGACCATATTTATATGAGTGCAGTTCAGTTGATGACTCGACATGGTGGTTGGCCGATGACGGTTTTTCTTTTTCCTGATGGTCGGCCATTTTTTGGTGGAACTTATTTTCCTCCTCAAGATCGACACAACATGCCAGGTTTTCCTAGGATTTTAATTGCTGTTTCAGAAGCGTATAAAGATAAAGACAAACGCAAGGATTTAGAACGAGCAGGTCATGAAGTGCTAGAAGAAATAAGCACAATGAATAATTTTACTCCTAGCGTGGAGATGCTTTCTATAGAGATTTTAGACAAAGCCTACCATAAACTTACTGCAAATTTTGATAGTCATAATGGCGGTTTTGGTCATGCTCCAAAATTTCCCCAACCAATGAATCTAAACTTTTTACTTAGGGTTTATGCTAGAACTGCTGATAAGAAAGCTTTGGCAATGGTGGAAACTACGCTAGATCATATGGCAAGAGGTGGAATTTATGACCATTTAGCAGGCGGATTTGCCCGCTATTCTACAGATGAAAAATGGCTTGTACCACACTTTGAAAAAATGCTCTATGACAATGCTTTACTTAGTCAAGTTTATCTAAGTGCTTATCAAGCAACAGGAAATGAATATTATCGAACCGTTACAGAAGAAATACTAGATTGGGTATTGACAGAAATGCTTGATGATAAAGGCGGTTTTCACTCAACACTAGATGCTGATAGCGAAGGCGAAGAAGGAAAATTTTATGTTTGGGAGAAAGAAGAAATTGAAAAAATCCTTGGTGACAAGGCAGCCGCCTTTATTGATTTTTATGGTGTGACACATTCAGGTAACTTTGAAGAGAAAAATATTTTATTTATTGATAAACCTATTCCAGAAATAACTGCAAGGGTAACAAAACAATATAACTTAACGGAAGTAGAGCTAGAAGTTTTATTAGTGGAATCTCGCAAAAAACTAAGGGAAGTTCGAGCAAAAAGAATTTGGCCCGGACGAGATGATAAAGTGCTAACAGCCTGGACTGCAATGATGATCAAATCTTTTGCTCAGGCTGCCAGAGTCTTAAAACAAGATGATTACCTAAGAGCAGCTACCGACGCAGCAGAGTTTTTGTTAACAGTTAATTCTACTAATGGTAGATTATTACGTAGTTATAAAGATGGACAGGCTAAATTTAACGGCTACCAGGAAGATTATGCTTATTTAATCGACGCTTTACTTGCAATTTATGAAGCTAATTACCAAACAAAATGGCTTGTTGAGGCTCGCCGGTTAGCCGATTTAATGATTGATCAATTTTGGGATGAGCAAGACGGAGGATTTTTCTTTACTAGTAATGACCATGAGCAGTTAATTACACGTAGCAAAGAATACAGTGATAATGCTACTCCGTCAGGTAACTCTGTAGCCGTAGATGTACTATTAAGGCTAAGACATATTTTTGATGATGAACGCTATGAGCGAGTTTCTTTAAGAGTATTAAATATGCTTAGTCGTGTTTTAGAAAAGTTTCCAGGTGGTTTTGGACACATGCTTTGTGCCTTAGACTTTTATCTTGCTCAAACAAAAGAAATTGCAATAATTGGTGATGTTGCAGCAGACGACACAGAAAGTTTATTAGAAGTAATACACCAAAGCTTTTTACCTAATAAAATAGTAGTAGTTGCGGAAGAAAATAACCAAGAAGCTACTAAGTTAATACCCTTACTAGCTAACCGAACAATGATTGATGCTAAGGCGACTGTTTATGTTTGTGAGAATTTTACTTGTCAACAACCCTTAACAACAGCAGAAGGATTAGCTAAACAATTGGGCTTAAAATAATCTATTTGTTATGTTTAATTTGGAAAAGTTTGACGCACTTTATAACTTGCTTTCTACAGATATGGTGGTGGGTGATTGTGGGATAAAGTGCAACAAATATTGCTGTCAAACAGATAACACAATTAAGTATTTTCTACCATATGAAGATGAGTATTTTCTAAATAAACGATTAGAGAATTTTGAAATAGTTAACTATTACTTATTTACTTCTTATAGATCAAAAAATCAGTCTGGGTGCCTTTGTACAAGGGATTTAAGGCCCTTTTGTTGTCGGATTTTTCCTTTTCGTCCAATCATTGATCAAACCTTTTTTCAAGTTACAGGCTTAAAAAAAGCAACTGGTTATGGATTTGACCAATATTGCTGGATAAATGAGCCTTTAGCAGACTGGCAAACGGCTGCAATTAAAGCTTGGCAAATGGTTCTAAACGATCCAGACAACTTAAAATTTTATGCTCAACAAGCAGTATTTTTGACTAAGGCAAAGGAGAATTTTGCAGTTTCTACGACTTCGCTACTTTATCAAATTAGGGAAGAACTTGTGGAAATGTCGGTGAGGGAGTTGTGGAAATATACTGCTTTATTTTTTGATCAACTTGGAAAACCTAACTAATTGTAGGATGTTTAATTAGTTATTTAGTATTTGAAAAAAGTTAAAGTTAAGTGGTAGAAGTTGATCTAATTAAAACAAGTTTTCCAGAATTTTGAATTTAAAATTCAATTTTTTGAGATTTAAAGGAAAAATTTTTATCCATAGTTAATTTTAGTTAGATAACATATTGATTCATAAATTACTTAGCACTTTGCCGAGATCAAGTAGTTGTTGGCACCTGATTTGCCTAAATATAGTGACATTAAATTTATCTATTAAGACGGATAAGAGAGATTTTTTTTTGGTAATGATTTTGTTAGTATAGTTTGTCCTAAAAATTAGCTAACAAATAGCTATCATTAAAAACTAGCGTTATTACCAAATAATTGCCTAAGACTTTTATTTCAATTATTCAATTTGGTCTAAGTATAGACTTAAAACTATTTTAATAATATTGAGCAACTGTCTCTAAAATGAGGCATGGGCTTATTTTCAGGCGACTAGATCTGAAAGGGAGGAATTTTTATAATGAAGAAAGAGAATAAACTAGTTAAGTCCCTTTTCTTAGCTTTGGCCTTAACTATGTTTGGCGGCACAGCACCAGATGGTGTTGTTGCTCCAGTCATGGCTCAACAAGTAACAGGTACCCTTGGTGGTACAGTAACTGACGAACAAGGCGCAGTAATCCCAGGTGCCCAAGTTATTGCTAAAAACATAGCAACAGGTACAGAAACAACAACTACAGCAAATGAAAATGGTATTTATCGTATTTCAGCATTAACTCCAGGAACTTATGTTGTTAAAGTTGTTGCTGATGGTTTCAAAACTACAGAAAACAGCGATGTAACTGTAAAACTTGGTGGTAGCACTGGTTTAGATGTTGCTATGCAAGTTGGTGGACAAGCTGATATAGTAGAAGTATCAGGTGGGGAAGTCTTAATTGAAAGAGATACATCCCAAATTTCTGCTAACTATGATGCTCGTAAAGTGGCTGACCTACCAAATAGTATTGCTGGTGGTGGTATTGATACTTTAGCTTTATTAACCCCAGGTGTTGTTGATACTGGTGATACAGGCTTTAGTAATACAAACGGTACAGGCATTTCTGCTAATGGTGGTCGTGGTCGTTCCAACAATTTTAACATTGACGGTCAAGACAACAATGATATTTCTGTAGCTGGCCCAGCCGTATTTATTGATAATGCTGACATTGTTCAAGAATTCCAAATTGTTAGCAACAACTTCTCTGCTGAATATGGTCAAGCAGGTAGCGCAGTTGTAAACATTATTACCAAAGGTGGTTCAAACGAATTTCATGGTAATTTAGCTTACTTCTTCCGTGATCGTAAAAATTTAAGTACTTTGACTGTTCAAGAAAGAGCATCTGGATTAAAAGAAGCACCTTTCCAACTAAGCAACACTTTCAATATGAGCTTAGGTGGCCCAGTTGTTAAAGATAAACTCTTTTTCTTTGCTAGCTATCAAGGTATTCGTATTGCTGAAGGTACATTTGCTCAAACTACAGCAGGAGCTTTAACACTTACTCCTAATGGTATTTCTACTGCTGCTCAATTTGTTAGTCCAGCAATTGCTAATGTTTTAAGAATGGGATCACCTTTCTCTATTGGCATTGGTAATCCTACAATTAGACCAGATGTTGGCACCAGACTTATTAATGTCAATATTGGTGGTAGAATGGTTCCATTAGAATTTGCTGCTATTCAACGTACAATTCAAACACCATTTGAAGAAAATTTCTCTACTTTCCGTGCAGATTATAATGCTTCAGACAAATTGCGCATTTCAGCCCGTTACCTTTATCAAAAAGGTGAAACTGCTAATGCTACTGGAAGTCTCACAAATGGATTTATTGGTGATATTCCATCTCGTAGTCAACAACTTGGTGTAACAGCTATTTATCAAGTTTCTCCACGTGCTACAAACGAATTTCGTTTTAATTATAGCCGTTTAAGAGTTAGCTTTGGTGGTGGTAGTGGTGCAACAATTCCAAGTGCAAGTGATGCAGATCAAGCATTTGGTTTCTTTAATCTACCAGCAGGTTTTATTGATATTGGCCCAGCTAATAACTTACCACAAGGCCGTATTAATGATAACTACCAGTTCTTAAATAACTTCTCTATAACTTCTGGTAAGCATACCTATAAAGCTGGCGTTGACTTTAAGCGTCGTTTAACAGAATCTAGCTTTTTACCTAACCAAAATGGTACTTTTAACTTTAATAGTTTGGCTACATTCTTTAACAACACACCTCAATCAATCAATGTTGCTGTAGGCCCAAATATTCTTAACTTTACAGAGTTTGACCAATCTTACTATTTTGAAGATGTTTTCCGTATTAAAGATAACTTTACACTTAGTTTAGGTGTTCGTTATGAAAATACTGGTCAACCAATCAACATTTTGAATGAAATTACAAGCAGAAGAGAAAGCGATCCAACCACAGCTATTTTTAGACAAGATGTACCTCTTGAAGCACGTGTTTTCCCAGCAATTGATACTGACAACAACAACTTTGCTCCTCGTAT
>Ga0268299_1001820_pt1 | contig 31639 bp, 21 predicted proteins | sample NOBtaG_FD_193484 | JGI IMG/M metagenome (GOLD analysis project Ga0268299, IMG submission 193484) | Activated sludge microbial communities from bioreactor in Nijmegen, Gelderland, Netherland - NOB reactor | ecosystem: Engineered > Bioreactor > Aerobic > Activated sludge | place: Netherlands... | reverse complement strand
CCTTGCACGCCTTGCTCAACCCACACCCCAACGCTCTGCGACGCTTGGCAAACCCCAGACGAAAAAGACGGCCGCACATATGCTACCCCGTGAGACACTAGTTTAACGCGTATGGGAGGTGCCCCCGCAGGGGGCGGAGGGGTCATGAGCCAAGGGTCTCTGGATGAGTTGCCGATCAGTGTCGTCCCTATGATGAGGGTTCTGGCAAAGCGTGTGTTGCTCTCGACCCCTCCGCCCCAATGGCGCTGTAAACAGCGCCTAACCGGGGGCACCTCCCCGCGCTGCGCGCAGGGAGGACAGCATGAGTGCAAGCTCGACAGCCTGTCCTACGGCCGAGAAATTCGCGATATGTCCACTCCGTAGCGGCTTCGCTGGGGAGGCAAGCCGAAACGGCTCCCGGCAGTGACGCCTACTCCGCCGCGACCGCCATCGCCTGCTTGAGGCCCGGCATGGTGAAGCCGAGCTTGTCGAGCTTGGCAATCATGTCGCGGCCGGTCTTCTCGTCGGTCTCGACCAGCGGCGGGCGGACCGGCGTCCACGGCGCGTCGCCGGCGTAATGGGCGATGCAGTACTTCAGCGCCGGGATCATGACGTAGCCCTGCATGACGCCGCGCACGTCGTTGATCCAGCCCTGCAGCGTCTCGCCCTCCGGCGTCTTCCATGTGTTGTAGACCTCGGCGATCTTGCCCGGGTTGATGTTGGCGGTGGCGCTGATGCAGCCGGCGCCGCCCGACTTGATGTTCTCGATCAGCGGCTTCTCGTTGCCGGAGAACACGTCGAAGCCGTCCTTGGCAAACGCGTCGATCATGCTCTTGGTGTGCGGCCAGTCGTCGGAGCTGTCCTTCATGCCGGCGATCTGCTTGGGGTAGGCCTTCATCAGGCGCTCGACCAGCTTGTGGGTGATCGGCACCGCCGACACCGGCGGGATGTGATAGAGGTAGACGCGCAGGCGGTCGTCGCCGACCCGCTGCACGACCTCCGAGAAGAAGCGGAACAGCCCCTCCTCCGGCACGCCCTTGTAATAGAACGGCGGCAGCATCAGCACGCCCGCCACGCCGAGCTTCGTCGCGTGGGCGCTCACCTTGGCGGCCTCGACGATCGAGCAGGCCCCGGTCCCCGGCATCATGCGATCGGTCGGCACGCCGCCTGCGATGGCCGCCTCGAGCAGGCCCATGCGCTCGTCGGCCGACAGCGAGTTGGCCTCCGAGTTGGTGCCGAACACGGCGAGCCCGCAATCCTGGCTGAGCAGCCATTTGCAATGGGCGATGAAGCGGCCGACATCGGGCGACAGGTCGCGCTTGAAGGGGGTGACGACCGGCGAAAGAACGCCTTTGATCCGCTGAGCGGCCATGATTTTATCTCCCGGGGATGGCGCACCTTTTCTGCAACGAAGCGCCGGAGACGTCCAGTGGCAGCTTCAGCGAGCGACATTCTTCCCGAAGACGGAACCAGCGGAACCCTGGTCGGCCGTATCTGGCGGCGCGGGGCGGTGAACGGGCCCAGCGTCGTGGCGGTGCGCGCCGACGGCCTGCACGACATCACCGCCGCTGCGCCGACGGTGGCCGATCTGTGCAATGCCCCCGACCCGGTCGCGCTGATCCGCCAGACCAAGGGCGAGTTCCTGGGCCCGCTCGCCGACCTCGTGGGCGACCTTCTGGCCCCCATCGACCTGCAGGCGATCAAGGCCGCGGGCGTCACCTTTGCGGTGAGCCTTCTCGAGCGACTGATCGAGGAACATGCCAAGGGCGATCCGGCACGCGCCGAGCAGGTGCGCAAGGAACTCAACCAGATCATCGGCGCCGACGTCACCGCCATCAAGCCGGGCTCGCCGGAAGCCGAGGCGCTGAAGAAGACCCTGATGGCGCGCGGCGCCTGGTCGCCCTACCTCGAGGTCGGAATCGGACCGTATGCCGAGATCTTCACCAAGGCGCCGGCCATGGCGGCGGTCGGCTACGGCGCCGAGATCGGCATCCGCCACGACTCCGACTGGAACAACCCCGAGCCCGAGGTGACGCTGATCGTCGACGCGAAGGGCGACATCGTCGGCGCGACGCTCGGCAACGACGTCAACCTGCGCGACATCGAGGGCCGCAGCGCCCTGCTGCTGGGCCAGGCCAAGGACAACAACGCTTCGTGCGCCATCGGCCCGTTCGTCCGCCTGTTCGATGAGACCTTCACGCTCGACGACGTGCGCCGCGCCAAGGTCGAGCTCGAGGTGACCGGGCCCGACCAGTTCCGCCTGCGTGGCCAGAGCGACCTGTCGAAGATCAGCCGCGACCCGACCGAGCTGGTGGCCCATGCGATGGGCCGCACGCACCAGTATCCCGACGGAATGGCGCTGATGACCGGCACGCTGTTCGCGCCGACCGAGCCGCGGACGCCCGGCGGGCCGGGCTTCACCCACATGGTGGGCGATCTCGTCTCGGTGCGCTCGCCCAGGCTCGGCACGCTCACCAACCGGGTCAATCATTGCGACAAGATCCCGCCCTGGACGTTCGGCGCGACGGCGCTGATGCGCAACCTCGCCGCGCGGGGCCTGCTGAAGTGAGCGACGATCTCTGCCGCCTGCCGGCCTCGGTGCTGCGCGAGAAGATCGCCGCGAAGAAGGTCTCGCCGGTCGAGTTGACCAAGGCCGTGCTGGCGCGCGCCGAGGCGCTGCAGCCGGTGCTCAACTGCTTCATCACGCTGGTCCCGGAGCAGGCCCTGGCCGCGGCGCGCCGCGCCGAGGATGCGGTGATGCGCGGCGAGCCGCTCGGCCTGCTGCACGGCATCCCGTTTGCCGCCAAGGACCTCGTCAACACGGCGGGCGTGCGCACCACGTTCGGCTCGCTGCACTACGAGGACAACGTGCCGAAGGAGGATGCCGTCGGCGCCGCGCGAATGAAGCAGGCCGGCGCCATCCTGTTCGGCAAGACCACGACCCCCGAGTTCGGCCACAAGGCGCTGACCGATGCGCCGCTGTTCGGGCGCACGCGCAATGCCTGGAGCGCCGAGCGCACCTCGGCCGGCTCGAGCGGCGGCGCGGCGGTCGCGGTCGCCGCCGGCATCGGCCCGATCGGCATCGCGACCGACGGCGGCGGCTCGACCCGCATCCCAGCCGCCGCCAACGGCATGGTCGGGCTGAAGCAGAGCAACGGCGTCATCCCGCACAGCCAGGTCGCGGACGCCTTCGGCAACTACACCTACGTCACGCCGATGACGCGCACGGTGATGGACACCGCGCTGATGCTGCAGGCCATGGCGGGCCCGCATCCCTCCGACCCCTGGTCGATCGGCGTGCCCGTTCCCGACTACGCCGCCGCCGCCCGCGCCGACGGCGACCTGAATGGCAAGCGCATCCTCTACAGCGTGACGCTCGGCAACACCCTTGTGGCGCGAGACGTCCGCGACGCTTTCGACCAGGCCCTGAAGAAGCTCGCGGCGCTCGGCGCCGAGCTGATCGAGCTCGACGGCGTGCTCCCCGGCTCTCCGCTCCCCGACATGGCCCCCATCTGGAAGGTGATCAACCACACCACCTGGAGCGCGCGCTTCGACGAGCTGGTGCGCCGGCCGGACAATCGGCTGTCGTCGTCGCTGGTGCGCCAGGTCAGGATGGCCGACGCCTGGAGCGGCGTCGACTACCAGCAGGCGATGTTCCAGCGCACCGACCTGTTCCGCAAGGTCCAGGGCTGGTTCGAGACGGCGGACTACCTGGTGACGCCGACCCTGTCGCGCACCGCGCTTCCGATCGAGCAGGATCTGTTCGAGCCGATCGACATCGACGGCATCGAGGCGGGTGAGCTGCGCATCAACTGGTTTCCCTACACCATGCCGTTCAATATCACCGGCCATCCAGCCATCACAGTGTGCTGCGGCTACGCGTCCGACGGCCTGCCGATCGGCCTGCAACTGGTCGGCCGCTTCCGTGACGAGGCGTCAATCCTGCGCGCAGGGGCGCTCTACGAGGCGAGCGAGCGCTGGCTCGAGCGATGGCCGGACCTCTAGCGCGCGCTTCTCATGCGGGACCGCGGGCTGCCCGCGGTCCGGATGAGAGGAAGGCGATGGCGCGTCGACCGCCGCTCAGCGCCGAGGAGATCCAGGCGCGCGTCCTCCATCGCGACGGGCTGATCCTCGTCATCGACAAGCCTGCCGGCCTCGCCGTCCATGCGGGCCCCAGCAAGGCACCGAGCCTGGAGGATTGCTTCGACGCCCTGCGCTTCGGCCTGCCGCGCCCACCCGCCCTCGCCCATCGGCTGGATGCCGACACCTCGGGCGTGCTGGTGCTGGGCCGTCATCCCAAGGCGCTGGCCAAGCTCGGCCGGCTGTTCCAGGGCCGCGACGTCGAGAAGACCTACTGGGCCGTCGTGCAGGGTTCCCCGCCGGCCGAGGAAGGCGTGTTCGACCAGAGCCTGCTCAAGGTCAACACGCGCACCGGCTGGTCGGTGAAGGTGTCCGACAGGGGCCAACCGGCCCGCACGCGCTACAAGGCGATGGGGCGCGGCCCGGATATGACATGGCTGGAGCTCAGGCCCGAGACCGGCCGCACCCACCAGATCCGCGTGCACTGCGCCGCCGCCGGCTGCCCGGTGATCGCCGACCGGCTCTACGGCACCGCTGCGCCGGGCCAGCTCCTGCATCTCCATTCGCGCGGCATCGTCCTGCCGCTCTCGAAGAGCAAACCGCCGGTCGTCGTCACCGCGCCACCACCGGCGCACATGCTGAAGGCGCTGGCCGCCTGTGGCTGGACGGGCGAGCCCGGAACCGGGTGAAAATTTGCGTCCCGTGAGTCCCGTGCGCCTTGATCGTTATTTTTCAATGGGTTAGCGAGAACGCAATCGTCCACCAGCCGCCCGCTCTTGCGGTCCGGGGCGGGGCTTTTGCGTTCCGGGTCATGCTCTTCGGGTCCGCGGGCATCTTGCCAGCATCATTTTCTTGAGCGGGCAAGATGCCCGCGGTCCGGATGAGCATGAGCGCTACCCTACCGCGCCCTTGCCCTGCAGCGACTCGACGAGCTTGTTGACGGCGACCGTCGCCCCCTTGCCGGCCTCGTTGCCGAAGATCAGGCGGGCAAGCTGGCCGCCGAGATAGGGATGAAGGCCCATGTCATAGAGCGCCAGGAAATTCCTGGTCTCGAGGGCGCGCCGCTCGTCCTCGCGCAGCGGGTAGCGATCGAGCACCGCCGCTTCGTTGGCGGCGAACTCCGCGCGCAGCTCGACCGACCATTTCAGATCCTGGATCAGGTCGTGGACGGCGAGCGCCGGGTTGAACTTCTCGAGCCCCATGCCTGCCCTCCCTACGCCGCGCGGCGCTTCGGCAGGTTGGCCTCCATGTCCCACAGCACGGCGCCGACGCCGCACTTGAAGTCGCGATGGACGGTGTAGCCGAAACTCTTGCCGGGCTTCGAGCCGATCGCCCCGAGCACGACCACCCAGGACAGAAGCTCCGCGGTGCCGCCGGAGCCGGCGGCCTCCATCTTCTCCAAGGTCAGCTCCCTCAGCAGCTTCCCATGGTCGCCTGAAGCGACGAGGTCGAGGAACCAGCGGTCGAACGCCTCGTCGATGAAGTAGTAGCGCGCGCCGCCGGGCTCGTGGCTGAGGCCGCCGGAGCCGAGCAGCGCCACGCGCATGCCGGAAGGCAGGTCGTTGCGGATGAAGTCGCCGAGCGCCTCGCCCACGGCGTAGCAGCGATGCTGGTCGGGGATCGGCGGAACCGTGCAGTTCTGCAACACCGGCACCATCGGGATGCCCATGCCGGCCAGGTTGGTGAGTTGGACCGGCACCGAGATGTTGTCGTCGAACCTGAGGTTCTCGTTCTGGGCAAACATGCGGATGCCGCGCCGGGTCATGCCGTTGAACAGCGCCGCCGCGACCTCGGGAGAACCCTTCACCACGTAGTCCTCGCAGCCGATCCACGGCTTGAACCATTCGAACGGCCCGCGATGCTCGGCGGCCATGCCGATCAGGAAGTCCGGATAGGCGCGGACGCGGCTGTTGGCGAGATGATCGTTGGCGAAAACGATCAGGACATCGGCCCTCGCCGTGGCGAGCGCGCTGGCGAGGCTGCAATAGGTGGTGGCGACGATGTCCTTGACGTCGGCCGGCGCGGCTTCGAGCAGGCCGATCAGGCCAGGCGCATGCGGCGCGCCCGCCGCGAAGACGATCTCTGCCATTCGCGTTCTCCCGTGGCCCGACGAGGCTTGTCCGTCACTCCCGGATTGCCGCTTTAGCCGAGATCCACCGTCGCCAACGCGCGATCGAGGGTGTCGACGATCCGGTCGCACTCGGCGCGGGTGATCACCAGCGGCGGTGACATCGTGATGGTGTTGCCGTAGCGCCGCCCGCCGCCGGCTCGCCCCACCAGCAGGCCGTTGTCGCGGCAGAAGTCGACCACGGCCGTGATGGCCTGCGGACCGACCGGTTCCTTGCTGGCACGATCTTTCACCAGCTCGACGCCGAGCAGCAGGCCCTTGCCGCGGACATCGCCGACGGCCTGGTGCTCCTTCATCAAGCCCTTCAGCCCGTCCAGCAGATAGCCGCCGACATCGGCGGCGCGCTCGGCAAGCTTCTCGCCTTCCAGGATCTCGATGTTGCGGACGGCGACCGCGGCGGAGACCGGGTGGCCGCCGTAGGTGTTGACCTGCCCGACCTGCCGGTTCTCGGAAACCTCGCCGTAGAAGCTGTCGAACACGCTGTTCTTCACCACCGTCGCGGCGATCGGCAGGTAGGCGCTCGAGATGCCCTTGGCGATCGCGATGATGTCCGGAGCGACGTCGTAATGCTGGTGAGCGAACATCTTGCCGGTACGCCCGAAGCCGTTGATCACCTCGTCCACATGCAGAAGGATGCCGTACTTGCGGCACAGCTTTTCCACTTCTGGCAGGTACTCGTCGGGCGGCACCGCGACGCCGACCCCGCTCATGATCGGCTCGACGAGCACCTCGGCGATCGTCTCGGGGCCTTCGCCGAGGATCGCCGTCTCCATGTTCTTCACGCAGGCCAGCCCGCAGCTCGGGTACTCGAGGCCGAACGGGCAGCGATAGCAGTAGGGGTGGGCGACGTGGACGAAGTCGCCGGAGAATGGCTCGAACTTCGCCTTGCGCTCGCCCATGCCTCCGGCGTCCAGCGTCGCCAGCGTCGTGCCGTGATAGGAGAAGTAGCGGCTGATGGTCTTGAAGCGATAGTGCTGCGGGTGCTCGTGCTTCATGTACTGGCGGGCGATCTTAAAGCCGGCCTCGTTCGCCTCGGAGCCCGAGTTGACGAAATAGGTGTGGTAGCCGCCGCCCAGCAGCTCGTTGATCTTCTCGGCCAGCGCCGCGGCCGGCACGTTCATCGACGTGTGCGGGAAGTACGCCAGCTGCCGAAGCTGCTCGGCCGCCACCCCGGCCAGCTCGGCGCGGCCGTAGCCGATGTTGACGCACCACAGCCCGGCCATCGCGTCGAGATAGGCGGTTCCGTCGGCATCGTAGATCGTCGACCCTTCGGCTCCGGTCACCACGATCTGCCGGGACTCCAGCGCCTTGTGCTGGACGATGGGGTGCAGGACGTTGTCCAGGTCCTGGCGCACGACAGCCTGGCGAACGGCGGGATCGGGTGCATTGGTGAGTGACATCACTGCCTCTTGCTGGCGAATGGCGGGCAACTATCTCGACACGATCGGCATCGTCGGCGATCGGGAGATCGCCAGTCTCGTGGGCACGATACAGAAGCACCGTGCACTGTCCATGCCGATATCCCGCGTCGAGCAGGTAGCCCCTGCTCGCCATTGGCGAGTCCCGGCTTCACGCCCGATGCTCGGTGCGGTAGATTCATAGTTTCAGACATGCTCGCCATTCACAGCTTTCTGAACTAGTGGGGATGCGGGGCTTCTGGTGACCGGCTTTCGAAGGGACGATCTGGGTCGGCTGATCGGAGCTGTCTACGAGACAGCATTGGCACCTGACCTGTGGCCAGAATGGTACTCGACGGCTGCGGCAGCGTTCGGCGCCAGCAGCGGCATGACCCTCGTGCAGTCCATGAACAATAGCGGTGTCGATCTCCTGGGCACCCACAATTTTGGCACGCACGGCCTTCGGCTCTATGCTGAGCACTTCCACAAGTGCGATCTGTGGGCTCAGCGCATGGGAAGAAGGCCGATGCAGGCGCTACTCAGCGCCGACCTCTGCACGGAACTAGAGTTCGCGAACAGCGAGATTTACACCGACCTTGGCAGACAGCATGGGAATGGTGCCTTCTACGTGGCTGGCTCTGTCTTTCCAGTGGGTGACGAGGTAGCTGTCATCGGGTTTCATCACACCCGACCATCGGGACCGTTTGCCCGATCCCATGCCCAGGCCCTCGACCGCTTGCTGCCGCACTTCCGGCGGGCGTTGCAGATTCGCGCAAGGTTGAAGGAGGCCGAGCAGCGCAGCAATTCGTTGCAGGCATTGATCGACTCCCTCCAGCATGGCGTCGCCCTGGTCGCTCTGGATGGAACGGTGCTTTACGCCAATGTCGTCGCCCAGGACCTAATGCAGAAGCAGGACGGACTCTCCCTGGCGACGGGCGGCCGACTGATGGCGAGCCGCCCGGCCGAGACGAACGCGCTGAGAGCCCTGATCGCCGGTTGCGCTGCCGTCACTGGCGGAGGCGCGCTGAGCTTGCCCCGGCCGAGCGGCGCGAGGCCTTTCGAGGTCCTCGCGGTGCCGTTGAGCACGGCGAACCGTCGGGATGTGCCGCAAAGAGCGTCCGCCATCGTGTTTCTCCACGACCCGGAAGCCGGCGTCGAGCCGTTGCCCGGGATGCTCGCCAGCCTTTACCGGCTGACGCCGGCGGAAAGCCGCCTCGCTACCGAGTTGCTCGGGCATCTCACCCTGGGAGAGATCGCGGAACAACGCGAAGTGAGCCTGGCAACCCTGCGAACGCAACTGAAGGGACTGTTCGGGAAGACGGGCACGAGCCGCCAAGCCGAGCTGATCGGCCTGTTGACGTCGTCACTTATGCGAAGCCCAAGACAAGGAAAGTGATGCCTCTCGCCGAGCGAGCGCACGACATGTCGTCGAGGGGCACTCTACTTGCTTGTCACAAGGGCTTCCATCTGTACTTGCATTCCACGTTGTCGCCGCTGACGACGATCGCCCTGGGGCCCTGGCCGGCATCGAAATCGAAGTGCCACCCTGCGCGCGTCGTGGCATGGCTGACCGTGATCCGGCCTGATCCGTCGGGCTTCAGCGGCGCGAGGTACAGCGTGGTCGTGTCGTTCCACTGATCTTCAGTCTCCGGAGTAGCCGTGAGCACTTGCCCTCGGATCACGATCTTCCTGCCCTTGTAGGGTGGGTATCCACAGTTTCTCTGGGCGCCGTGCACCAGATCCACCACGGCCGTCCATTGAACAATGTGCGAGGCCGCACCCGCCGTTGGCTTCAATGCGTATCGGCAATCTGTCAGGGCACTGCCCGCGAGCTCGAGTTGCTGAGTGAGGGCATTCCCCGTGATCGTGACCTTGCCGACCTGCCTGGCGCCCTGATACTCGAGCTTCACCGCGCCGTCCGGGGCAACGCCGACCTCGTAATTCCTGCCCCTTGGATCGACGACCGTGAGCCGATCGCCCCGCAACGTGAACTCGAACCCGAATGCGGCGTTAGGGCAGGACTTCGGCGAGGAAGCGACGAGGTCGGTCGCGGCACGCCAGGTCTGTCCCTGAGCCGCGCCGGCAATTGTCGCCAGCACGAGCGCCAGGCAGCTCGTCGCCATTCTCATCGATTCCTCCTGTGGTCGTTTCTGGCCGACCGAAGCCAACCCATTGATGAGGTCGGAACCATCGGAGCGCCTCTTTGGTTCTAGGGATGCTCCGCGACCAAAACCTCGGCGTTCCTGATCCCAGCCAGCACGCTCGCCGGGTCGGCCGTCACCGCCCTCAGCAGCGCCGTTGCCGCGGCAATGTCGCTCGCCCCCTCCCACTCCATCCCGTGCTCCTGCTGCTCGTGCACGTAGGCCAGGCTCACCGCGACCCTGTTCATCAGCGTCGTGATGTCCTGGCCTGCCGCCGTGTCCTGCGCCCCGCTCAAGATATCGATCAACACCGAGCCCACGAACTCGCCCGCCTGCAGGGTCTGCCGGACCTCGCCGGTCCAGTAGTCGAGGCCTTCCGCGTCGGACGCGCGGTTGAACAGGGTGCCGTAGACGCCGTCCAGGAAGGCCGAGATCTGGTCGTCGGTTGCGCCGGAGGGGTCGGCCAGGAACGGATGCAACGCCTGAGCCTCGACGCTGATCGCGAACGAGCTGGCGATGTCGGCGAGCAGCACTGCCTCGTCCTCTCCCGGCGGGACGTCCGTGAGCTCGCCGACCCAGAACTCGAAGCCGTCGGCATCGGCGCCGCGGCCGAGGAAAGCCAGGTAGGTCGCCGCGACCTGCTGCTCCGCCGTCAGCGCCAGCAGGTCCAGCGTCACCGCCTCCCCCGCAGCCACCGGCATGACGAGGATCGAGACCTCGGCATCGGCCGCGCCGTTCTCGCTAGAGGCACGATAGGCGAACGTATCGACGCCGGCGAAACCCTCGTCCGGCGCATAGGTGAAGCGGCCATCGCTGCCCAGCGACAGTGAGCCGTTCGTGGGCGCCGATAGCACCGACGCCGTCATCTGCCTAGTGTCGGCGTCGTTCAGCAGGACGCCGGCAGAGGCGGCAATCTCCAAGGCCTGGCCAGCGAGGACGACGTAGACATCGTCGTGCGCCTCGATGTCGTCGTTGGCGATCGTGATCGTGGCCGACCGAGTGTCGATGGCGAGGCCACCCGACGGGCTGGACAGCGTCACGGTGAATCCCTCGTCGGCCTCGGCGGTAGCATCGGACATGACTCGAACGACCAGGCTCTTCGCCGTCTCGCCGGCCGCAAAGATCGCGATCCCGGCCGGCATCACGGCAGTCGCGAAGTCAGCGGCGTCGGCCGCGCTGGCCCCCGCCCCGCTCACCGACCAGGCGACGGTGCGCGGCAACGAGCTGTCGCCTGTCAGGGTCAGGCTGAAGGCAACCTCGGTCGTGCCGCTGTCGCCTTCGGCCACCATGGCTGCCGGCGCGGAGATCGATACCGAGGCGTCGTCGTTCACGATCACGCCGGTCGCGCTCGCCGCGCCGAGCGAAAGCCCGGCCGTGGCGTTCGACAGCGTCACGGTGAGCCCCTCGTCGGCCTCGACGGCGGCGTCGCCGGCAATCTCCAGAACGATCGTGCGGCTGGTCTCGCCGGCCACGAACGCCGCCGTCCCCGACAGCGCGCCGGCGAAGTCGCTGCCGCCCGCCGGATGGGCGCCCGAGCCCGCGACCGACCATTGCACCGACTGGCCCGTCGGGCTGGCCTGATCCAGGTGCACCACGAACGTGAATTCCGTCGTCCCGCCGGTGCCCTCGGCGTGTGCGGCCGAGAGAGGCGCGATCGAGACGACCGGCACGTCGTCGTTCACGATCGTCGCCGAGGCCGCGATCATGCCCGGCTCGAGACCGGCCGAAGGATTCGACAGCGTCACCCTGAAGGTCTCGTCAGGCTCCAGGACCGCATCGCCCGACACCAGCACCGTGACGGTGCCGGTCGTCTCCCCGGCGCTGACGGACACCGTTCCAGACAAGGGTCCGCTGAAGTCGCTCTGATCGGCGGAATCGGCGCCAACACCGTCGACCGTCCAGTCGACGGTCTGGCCGGCCGCGGCGACCCGATCGAGGCTTACCATGAAGGTGAAGGCCATCGCCCCGCCGGTCCCTTCCGGTCGGTCGGCGACGGCCGCCGCGATCGACACGACCGGCCGGTCGTCGTTGCGGATCGTCGCGATGGCCGGGCCGGCGCCGAGAATGAGGCCGGCCGATGCGTTCGACAGAAGCACCGCGAAGCTCTCGTCGAGCTCGGGCGTCGTGTCGCCGATCACGTCGACGGTCACGAACGCGACGGCCTCGCCCGGCGCAAAGGTGATGGCGCCCGAGGGGAGCTCCGGGCGGCCCAGGTCGGCGGCATCGGCCGGGGCGGCGCCCGTGCCCGCTACCGACCAGTCGACCGTCTGCAGCGTCGTCGCAGGCCGATCGAGGGTGACCCTGAAGGTGAAGGGCGTCGGAGCGCCGCTGCCCTCCGGACCATCGGCCGACAGGGCGCCGATCGCGACCATGGCGCGGTCATCGTTGCGGATCGTGCCCTGTGCCGCCGACGTCCCGAGCACCATGCCGGCCGGCACCCCGGACAGAGTGACCGTGAAGGTCTCGTCGGCCTCGACCATCGTGTCGCTGCGCACGACGACCGTCACGATCGCGATGGTCTCGCCGGGCGCGAAGCTCACCGCGCCCGACGGCAGCGCCAACCCGAAATCGGCGACATCGGCCGCCTGGGCACCCGAGCCGGTCACCGACCAGGCCACCGTCTGCTCGCTCGCGGCCGCCTGGCCGAGAGACACCGCGAAGGTGAACGCGGTCGATCCGTCGTCGCCTTCGGCCTGGTCGGCCGACAGCGCCGCGATCGAGACGGTCGTCCCGTCGTCTTCGCCAATGGTGCCCTGCGCCACTGCCGTGCCGATCGACAGGGCAGCCGATCCGTTCGATAGGGTGACCGCGAAGCCCTCCGCGGGCTCCCATTCCGAATCGCCCGCCACCGACACGCTGACGATCTTGCTGATCTCGCCCGGTGCGAAGCTCAGCGCGCCCGACGGCAGGCCGCCGCCGAAGTCGTCCTCGTCGGCGGCGAGGTCGCCGCTGCCGCTCACCGACCAGTCGACCGACAGCGGCACCAGGGCTGGCCTGTCGAGCGAGACGATGAAGGTGAAGGGCGTCGCCTCGCCCGTGCCTTCCGGCTGGTCGGCCGACAGCGCGGCGATCGACGCCGTCGGTCGGTCGTCGTTGCGGATCGTGCCGGAAGCGCTCGCGGCACCGGGCGTCAACCCTGGAGACAGGCTCGTCAGGGTGACGGTGAAACCCTCGTCGGGCTCGACCGCCTGGTCCCCGGCCACGGTGACGGTGACCAGCGCAGCGGTCTCGCCGGCCGCGTACGACACGACGCCCGACAGCGGCCCTACGAAGTCCGATTCACCGGCGGCATTCGGTCCCGCTCCCGCGACCGACCAGTGCACCACCTGGCCCGCCGCGGCCTGGTCGAGGCTCACCTCGAAGAGGAAAGCGGACGCGCCGGTGCTGCCCTCCGGCGCATCGGCCGAGATGGCGGCAATCGAGACCACGGCGCGATCGTCGTTGGCGATCGTGCCGGTCGCGCCCGGCACGCCGATCGACAGCCCGGCCGATGCACCGGACAGGGCCAGCGTGAAGGTCTCGTCCGGCTCGAGGGCGCGGTCCCCAGCCAGCCACACCGTGACGAGCTTGCTGGTCTCGCCGACGCCGAAGGTCACCGTGCCCGAGAGCGGCCCCTCGAGATCCGCGTCGTCGGCGGCATGCAGGCCCGAGCCCGCCACCGACCACTGCACGCTCTGCTCCGTCGCCCCCGGCCGGTCGAGGCTGACGAGGAAGGTGTAGGCGGTCGTGCCGGCATCGCCTTCCATCAGGGCCGGCGCCAGCGCCGCCACCGACACCACCGAGCGGTCGTCGTTCACGATCGTGGCGGTGGCCGACGACATGCCGAGCGCCAGGCCAGCCGACTGGTTCGCCAGCACGACGGCGAAGCTTTCGTCGGCCTCGATCGTCGTGTCGCCGGACACGAAAACGGTCACCCGCTGGATCGTCGCGCCAGCCTCGAAGGTCACGCGGCCCTGCGGCAGGCCGCTGCCGAAATCGTCGGGATCGACGCCCGGGCCGGCAACCTTCCAGTCGACCGCCTGTGTCGAGAGGCTCGCTTGGTCGATACCGACCTCGAAGACGAACGCCGCGGTGCCGCCGTCGCCTTCCTCGCCGATTGCCGACAGTGCCGCGATCGAGACCAGGGGCCGGTCGTCGTTGCGGATCGTGCCCCCGGCGCTCGCCGTGCCCAGCACCAGCCCGGCCGAGGGCCCGGACAGCGTCAGGGCGAAACTCTCGTCCGCCTCGACCACGGAGTCGCCCGACACCAGCACCGTCACCACCTGGCTCGTCTCGTCGGCCGCGAAGACGACCGTTCCAGTGACGCCGGCAAAGTCCGCGGCATCGGCGGCTGCGGCGCCGGCGCCTGCCACTATCCAGCTCACCGACCGGGCACCCGGTGCGATCCGGTCGAGGCTTACCGTGAAGGTGAGAGCCGTTGTGCCGCTGTCGCCTTCGGCCTGGTCGGCCGACAAGGCGGCCACCGACACGGACACGGCCGGTGTTCCGCCGTCGTCGTCGACGATCGTCCCATGCGCCGTCGCCGTTCCGAGGACCAGCCCGGCCGAGGGGTTCGACAGGCTGACCGCGAACATCTCGTCGAGCTCGACGACCGCGTCGCCCGCGATCAGCACCGTCACCACCGTGCTGCGCTCGCCGGCGGCGAACAGCACGGTTCCGCCCGGCGGCGTGCCGCCGAAGTCGGTGGCGTCCGTGGCGAGGCCGCCGGCCTGCCAGTCGACGGACTGCGCCGCCGTCGTCGCCTGGTCGAGGCTCACCGTGAAGGTGAAGGCCCTGGCATCGGCGTCGCCCTCGGCGAGCACGGCCACCAGGGGTGCGATCGACACCACCGAGGCATCGTCGTTCAGGATCGTGCCCGTGGCGGTCGGCGTGCCCAACGCGAGACCGGCCGAGGCGCTCGACAGGACCACCGTGACGGTCTCGTCGGGCTCGACCATCGAGTCGCCCGATACTTGCAGCGTCAGCACCCTGGCGATCTCGCCAGCTGCGAAGGTGATTACGCCCGACAACGGCGCGCCGCCGGGGAGATCGGCAGGGTCGGCCGACGCTGGCCCCTGGGCAAGCATCGACCAGCGCACCGTCTGCTCCGACAGTGCGGCCTGATCGAGCGAAACCAGGAAGGTGAAACCCGTCGTGCCGGCATCACCCTCGGCCTGCACGGCCGCCTCCGGCCGGATCGACACCACCGGCCGGTCGTCGTTCACGATCGTGCCCGCCGCGGACCCGGTCGCCAGCACCAGCCCCTCCGACGGGCCGGACAGCGCCACCGTGAAGGCCTCGTCCGGCTCCACCAGGGTGTCGCCCGCCACCAGCACCGTCACCGTCGCCAGGCTCTCGCCCGGCGCGAAGATCACCGTGCCCGTGGGCAGCACGCCACCGTTGAAATCGGCGCCATCGGCGGGATTCGGCCCCGCGCCGGCGACCGCCCAGGCGACGCTCTGGGCCGTCACCCCGACCTGGCCGAGCTGCACCACGAAGCGGAAGGCCATGCTCCCGTCCTGACCCTCCGGCGTGACAATCGTCGCGGGCAGGATCGAGACCGGCGAGCGGTCGTCGTTGGCGATCCTGCCCTCAGCGGTCGTCGAGCCTGCCATCAGCCCGGCCGACAGATCCGACAGGGTCAGGGTGAAGCCCTCGTCGTGCTCGACGAGCGAGTCGGCCGACACCGACAGCGTCACCACCTGGCTGGTCTGGCCGGGTGCGAAGGTCAGCACACCCGACGGCAGCGGCCAGGCACCCAGCGGCCCGCCGAAGTCCGCCGCATCGACGGCGTGCGGCCCCGCACCCGCCAGCGCCCAGCTCACCGACTGCGCCAGCAGGTGCGGGCGATCGAGCCTCAAGTCGACGGTAAAGGAGGTCGTCGTGCCGTCGCCTTCCGCCTTGTCGGCCGACAGCGGCGCGATCGACACGATGGCCCGGTCGTCGTTGCGGATCGTCCCGCTCGCCGAGAGCAGGCCCGCCGCCAGCCCGCCGGACAGGCCCGACAGGCTCACCGCGAAGCCCTCGTCGGGCTCGACCGTGCCGTCCTGAGAGACGGCGATCGACAGCGTCCTGCGGACCTCGCCCACCTCGAAGGTCAGCGCGCCCGAGGTCTGCCCGCTGAAATCGGCGCCATCCGCCGCGTTGCCTCCGGAGCCCGCCACCGACCAGAAAACGGTCTGCGCCGTCACGCCGGCCTGATCGAGGTCCACCGTGAAGGTGTACGCCGTCGTGCCGCCGCCGCCGCTGCCCTCCGCCTGGTCAGCCGACAGCGCCGCGATCGACACCACGGACCGGTCGTCGTTCTGGATCGTTCCCTGCGCCGTGGCGAAGCCGAGATTCAGGCCGGCCGACGCGCCCGACAGCGTGACCTCGAACTCCTCGTCGTGCTCGACGGCAGTGTCCGCGGCTACCGACACCGTCACGAACCTGGACGTCTCGCCCGCCGCGAACTCGATGGTGCCCGAGGGCCAGGAACCGCCGAGATCGCTCTCCCCGGCGGCATGCGACCCAACGCCCGCGACGGACCAGCTCACCGTCTGGGACGCGTCGCTCGGGGAATCGAGAACGACGGCAAAGATGAAGGAGGTCCAGCCTTGATCGCCTTCCGGGGCGACCAGCGACGGCGGAACTAGGGATATCAGCGACGCCAAGCCATACGCGCGCGCCTGTGTCGCCATGCCGGCGTTGCCCGCTGCGTCGGCCGTCGTGACGAGGCCGGCAACCGTGTGATCGGCATCCGCCAGGAGGTCGCTGCCCTGCACCGCGATGCTGAACGCGCCAGCGGCATCGACCTGGCCAGTCGACACGACGCTGTTGACTGTCAACGACACCGTGTCGCCGGCCTTGAACTCGCCGCTCACCGTGCCGCTCACGAGCACCGCGCCGGTGGCCTCGGCCGTGTTCACTACGTTGTCCGCCGTGATCGCGCCGATCACCAACACCGGCACCGGCGCCGACGTGTCGACGCCGTAGGCCTTGCCTGCCGTCGCCATCCCGACGTTGCCCGCCGCGTCGGCTGTCGCGATGCTGCCGGCGACGGTGCGGTCGGCGTCTGCCGCCAGGTCGCTGCCCTGCACCACGATGCTGAACGCGCCGCCGGCGTCGACCTGGCCGGTGGACACCACGCCGTTCACCGTCAATGACACGGTGTCGCCGGCCTTAAACTCGCCGCTCACCGTGCCGCTCACCTGCACCGCACCGCCGGTCTCGGCCGCATTCACGACGTTGTCCGCCGTGATCGCGCCGACTATCAGCACGGGAACCGGCGCTGCGGTGTCGACGCCGTAGGCCTTCCCCGCCGTCGCCGTCCCGGCATTGCCCGCCGCATCCACCGTCGTGAGGCTGCCGGCGACCGTGCGGTCGGCGTCTGCCAAGAGGTCGCTGCCCTGCACCGCGATGCTGAACGCGCCGCCGGCATCGACCTGGCCGGTCGAGACGACGCCATTCACCATCAACGACACGGTATCGCCGGCCTTGAACTCGCCGCTCACCGTGCCGCTCACCTGCAGCGCGCCGCCACCCTCGGCTGCGTTCACCACGTTGTCTGCCGTGATCGACCCGATCACCAGCAACGGCACCGGCGCCGCCGTGTCGACACCGTAGGCCTTGCCCGCCGTTGCCGTCCCGACATTGCCCGCCGCGTCGACCGTCGTGATGCTTCCAGCGACCGCGCGGTCGGCGTCCGCCAAGAGGTCGCTACCCTGCACCGCGATGTTGAACGCGCCGCCGGCATCGACCTGGCCGGTCGACACCACGCCGTTCACCGTCAACGTCACCGTGTCGCCGGCTTTGAACTCGCCGCTCACCGTGCCGCTCACCTGCACCGCACCGCCGGCCTCGGCCGCGTTCACCACGTCGTCGGCCGTGATCGCGCCGATTGTCAGCACCGGCACCGGCGCCGAAGTGTCGACGCCATAGGCCTTGCCCGACGTCGCCGTCCCGGCATTGCCCGCCGCGTCGACCGTCGTGAGGCCGCCGGCGACCGTGCGGTCGGCGTCTGCTGCCAGATCGCTGCCCTGCACCCCGATGCTGAACGCACCACCGCCATCGACTTGGCCCGCCAACACCACGCCATTCACCGTCAACGACACGGTATCGCCAACCTTGAACTCCCCGCTCACGGTGCCGCTCACCTGCACCGCACTGCCACCCTCGGCCGCGTTCACCACGTTGTCTGCCGTGATCGACCCAATCACCAGCAACGGCACCGGCGCCGCCGTGTCGACGCCATACGCCTTGACTGCCGTCGTCGTCCCGACGTTACCTGCTGAATCCACTGTCGTGAGGCCGCCGGCAACCGTGCGGTCGGCGTCCGCCAAGAGATCGCTGCCCTGCACCGCGACGCTGAACTCGCCGCCGGCATCGACTTGGCCCGTCGACACCACGCCATTCACCGTCAACGACACGGTGTCGCCCGCCGTGAACTCGCTGCTCACCGTGCCGCTCACCTGCACGACGCCAGCGGCCTCGGCCGCATTCACCACGTTGTCCGCCGTGATCGACCCGATCGCCAGCATCGGCACCGGCGCCGACGTGTCGACGCCGTATGCCTTCCCCGCCGTCGCCGTCCCGATATTGCCTGCCGCGTCGACCGTCGTGACGCTGCCGGCCACCGAATGGTCGGTGTCAGCCGCCAGATGGCTACCTTGTACCGCGATACTGAACGCACCACCGGCATCGACCTGGCCCGTCGACACCACGCCGTTCACCGTCAACGACACCATGTCGCCGGCCGAGAACTCGCCGCTCACCGTGCCGATCACCTGCACGGTGCCAGCGGCTTCGGCCGCGTTCACCGCGTTGTCGGCCGTGATCGCGCCGATCACCAGAACCGGCACCGGCGCTGCCGTGTCGACGCCGTACGCCTTGACTGCCGTCGTCGTCCCGGCATTGCCCGCCGCGTCGACCGTCGTGATGCTGCCGGCGACTGCGCGGTCGGCGTTCGCCAAGAGATCGCTACCCTCCACCGCGATGCTGAACGCACCGCCGGCATCGACTTGGCCCGTCGACACCACACCGTTCACCGTCAATGTCACGGTATCGCCGGCCTTGAGCTCGCCGCTCACCGTGCCGCTCACCTGCACCGCGGTGCCGGCCTCGACCGCATTCACCACGTTGTCCGCCGTGATCGACCCGATCGCCAGCGCCGGCACCGGCACCGCCGTGTCGACGCCGTAGGCCTTGCCCGCCGTCGCCGTCCCGACGTTGCCTGCCGCGTCGACCGTCGTGACGCTGCCGGCGACCGTGCGGTCGGCGTCTGCCGCCAGGTCGCTGCCCTGCACCGCGATGCTGAACGCGCCGCCAGCGTCGACCTGGCCCGTCGAGACGACGCCGTTCACCGCCAACGACACGGTATCGCCGGCCGTGAACTCGCCGCTCACCGTGCCGCTCACCTGAACCGCGCCGCCGGCCTCAGACGCATTGACCACGTTATCGGCAGTGATCGCACCAATTATCAACACCGGCACCGGTACGGTCGTATCCAGGACGAATGTTAGCGAAGCGCTACCCGCATTGCCCGCAGCATCAACCTGACTCGCTACTACCGTGTGGGAACCCTCTGTCAGGCTGCCGAGCGTGAATGACCAGTACCCCGTAGCATCCGTCGCAGCGATCCCAAGAGCCGTGCTACCTTCACGAAGTGTTACTACCGAACCGGCGTCAGCCGACCCGCGAACCTCTCTGTCAAACGTGATACGGTCGGTCGAGGACAGCCCTGTGTCGCTTGCGAGAGCAATTGTTGGTACGGGGACCACCGAATCCACGGTAAACACGATGGGGGCGCTAGGAACGCCGGTATTTCCTGCCGAGTCCGTGACGCTCGCTGTCAGGCTGTGACGCCCTTCACCCAGATACCCCAGCAGATAGCTCCAACTGCCGCTCAGGTCGGCAAGCGCATTCCCAAGAAACTGGACGCCATCAAAGATGCTTACTGTGCTACCCGCCTCTGCCGCACCGGAGAACGTCTGCGACACTACATTGTGCTCGGCATTAACGTAGCCACCGGCAATCGAGGACGTGCCGAGATACCGGCCAGATGAGTCACCGGCAAAAAGCGCGTTGCCATTCGAAAATGTTCCAGTGAAGGATGAGAATGGTTCAGAATATGTTCCGATTTTCAGCGCGTCGAAACCCTGCTCGTCCGAGAACGAGACAAGTGATCCCTGCGGAACATGTAGAGTTCCGCTCTGCACAAGATCACCTTCGCTAAACATTTCCCAATAAGCATAGACACCGTTGTTAAAATTATACCCTGTCCCGAGTGTAATAGTTAAGGCGTACAAACTTTGTCCGCTGGAGCTGGACACACTAACGGATTCGTAAGGAGTGTTTCCATGAAAGTAGGAGACATAACTCGTTGACGAGAATCCGGTTACAGTGCCCCACCAGAACTGCCCACCGTAGCTGATTTGGCCAAAATTTGGAGAAAGCAGCCAAGTCAGATTGCCATCCGCATATCCACTATGGAAACTGTAGGTAAAGGCCGACCCAGGTTGACCGACGAAGAGAGATGACGGTGCCCCGGGGGCCGCCGTGTCCACGCCATAGGCCTTGGCCGCGGTGGCGGTGCCGCTGTTTCCTGCCGCATCCAAAGTCGTGATGCTGCCGCCAACAGAACGGTCAGCATCGGCCGCCAGGTCACTGCCCTGCACCGCGATGTTGAATGCGCCGCCGGCCGAGACCTGGCCCATCGACACCACGCCGTTCACCGTCAACGACACCGTGTCGCCGGCCTTGAACCCGCCGCTCACCGTGCCGATCACCTGGACGGCGCCGCCGGCTTCGGCCGCATTCACCACGTTGTCGGACGTGATCGAGCCGATCACCAGCACCGGGACCGGCGCCACTGTGTCTACCGTGAACGCGCTCGACGTCGTGGCGACCGAGCTGTCACCTGCCGCATTGGCCGCCGTCGCCGACAGGGTCTTGCCGGCACCTTGTCCGATCGTCGCCAGATTGGCCGGCGTCAACGTGTATGCCCAGTTCCCGCTGCCGTTGGCGGCGACGGTGCCCAGCACCGTGCTTCCGAATCGCAGCGTGATCGTGGCATTCGGATCTGCCGTGCCTACGACGGTCGCATCGCCACTCTGGCTGCTCACCGCGCTGTCCGCTCCACCGATCGCGCCACCGGCGCCGATGCTGCCGAACACTGGCGGGGACGGCGCGGGCGGAATGGCGATCAGTTGTGCATATGTCCTGCCGTCGCTGCCTGTGATGACCTGCACGAGACTGCCGTCGACGAGCGCCGCCACCGTCTCGGATCCATAGAACGTATCCGCGATCTGGCGACCGCCAGTGTTCAGGTTGATGCGAAATTCGGTCCCCGAGGCAGACCCGTCTGAAGCGAAGCGCTGGCCGTAGATGCCAAAGTCGCTGCCGTCCTGCTCTAAAGACGTCCAGGTCACCACGAAGCCGCCGTCCGGTAGTGCCGTCACCGATGGGAGGAACTGAGGATCGCTGGTGTACGTATTGACCTGGAACTCGCTGGCTAACGCAGTCCCGTTTGCGTCATAGCGACGGCCGTACACGCCCCAGCTGCTGCCGTCCTGCCCCACCGACGACCACGTCACCACGAAGCCGCCGTCAGACAGAGGCTTGACCGATGAATAGTGCTGGTCGCCCGAGGTGTACGCGTTGACCTGGAACTCGCCGCTCGCTGCAACTCCGTTCACGTCATAGCGACGGCCGTAGATGCCGTAGCCGCTGCCGTCCTGCCCAAACGAAGACCATGTCACCACGAAGCCGCCGTCGGACAGGGCCGTGACCGATGGGAGGGACTGCTCGTTCGCAATGTACGTGTTGACCTGGAACACGCCGCTCGCCGCCGCCCCGTTCGCGCTATAACGACGGCCGTAGATGCCGTAGACGCTGCCGTCCTGACCCCACGACGTCCACGTCACCACGAAGCCGCCGTCGGACAGGGCCGTTACCGATGAGAGAAACTGATCGCTCGAGGTATACGTGTTGACCTGGAACTCGCCGCTCGCCGCCGCCCCGTTCGCGCCATAGCGACGGCCGTAGATGCCGTAGCTGCTGCCGTCCTGCGTCCACGACGACCACGTCACCACGAAGCCACCGTCGGACAGCGCCGTAACCGACGAATAGGTCTGTTCGTTCGCGATGTACGTGTTGACCTGGAACTCGCCGCTCGCCGCAACCCCGTTCACGTCATAGCGACGGCCGTAGATGCCGTAGCCGCTGCCGTCTTGCCCAAACGAAGACCAAGTCACCACGAAGCCACCAGCGGCGAGAGCCGCGACCGCCGGAAAGTATGTGGTCGCGGCTGTGGAGGCCTGAATCTCATTGAGGCGATAGGGTGTCAGGCTCATGGCTCAGCTCCTGCCTGCAACGAGGGAAGCCTTTCGGTTGCGCTCCCTGGCGGCGTCTTCGTCCCAGCCGACGCGCGACGGCGAGTCCGTGGGTTGCACGAGGTTCGATCGATGCGACCAGCCATGCTCTTGTTCACCCTTCCCAGAGGTGAGCCCGGATAGTCGATCGGCGACTTCCGCCGCATCCCCCGAATGAGGGATGTGTGTGCATCGTCGGGCGAATCGCTGATCCTGGAAGATCGACGGCGCCTGCTCCCTCTCGCCTTCGCCGGGTGGCAATTGGACGCTGGAACGAGGCATCGAGCCCTCGTTAGCGGTCGCGCTGGTTTGTGCCCGAGAGGCCCGACGCGGCGTCCGCCATTGTTTGCATTCGCCCAAGAGAAGGTGATTGGAATCAAAAAGCTCGTCGGCACCCTCGGCATCTTCTTGGGTATTTTTTACCAAGGACCGACTCGGCGGAATCTGCGGCTGGCGGCAGAGGATCGGGAGCGTGCCTTACCTGTTCGAAGTTCAAGCGCTCGACTTGGCTCGGCGGGAGCTCGTGCGGGATGGCCAGGCCATTCGCATCGAACCCAAGGTGTTCGACCTCCTGGGCGTGCTACGGCGCAGCTGATCGACGCGGCGTCCGGCGTGCACGTCTGGGCGGAGCGCTATGACCGGACGATCGAGGACGTCTTCGAGCCACAAGACGAGCTCACTGGCCAGATCGTGAGGCATCTGCAGCCCGAGCTGACGGCCGCCGAGATTGCTCGGTCACAACGCAAGGACGAAAGGGACCTCGGCAGCTGGGACATGTACCTGCAGGCGTGTGCATGGAGCCCAGCGACGCGTTCCTGGTCGAGCGCATCACGTCGAGTCGACTTCGGGGCATTGCCATGTCATTCAGCGTCGCACATCGCGTGGTCTGCCCCAGCGATCGATTGCGAGCAGCTGTCGCGTGGCTGTCGCCACGTCCATCGTTCCGCATGCCCCTGTTCCCCGTTCGACGAAACTGTCCTGGCGTTTTGCAAGCAGGGCGCCCGAATAGCGGATCGATAAGCTGGGATGCATCCCCTGAATGGGGGAGATACCGACGGCGCGAACGGGTCCAGCACATCGGGCGTCCCACGAGAACGAACAAGGACGGGGCGTAGCCCAGCACCTGGGCTGCGCGTTTCCTTGCTGCCTACTCTCCTGTGCGACACGCATCATCCAATTGAATGACGCGCCGCCCCGCGGCTTCGTGCGACCATCTCCAGAGTAACAGGAGGCAGCCGTGCCGACGGGAAAAATCCCGCGGCGACGGCGGTGTGAAGGCCCTTCCGGCCGGAAGGCGATGCGACGGCGGCCGCACACGGCCGCCGCAGGCAATCGCCTGCCCCCGGAGTAACCGGAGGGGGTGGAGAATCTGGGGACGGAGCATCGGGATGGACGAGCTTCGCGGGGACGATCTGGATCGGCTGACATCGGCCTTGTACGAGACCGCCTTGCAGCCAGCGCTGTGGCCCGAGTGGTTCGCGACGGCGACGGCGACATTCGGCAGCAACAGCGGCTTGTCCGTCGTGCAGAATCCGCGCAGCGGCGCGGTCGATTTGCTCGGGGTGCACGGCTTGAGCGCCCAGGCGATGCAGCTCTATGGCGACCACTATCACAAGTGCGATATATGGACTCAGCGCTCCGGACGAACGCTGATGCGGGCGACCATCAGTGCCGATCTCTGCACCGACGAGGAGTTCGCCAACAGCGAGATCTATACGGACTTCAGCAAGCCGTACGGCGGTGGGGCCTTCTACGTGGTCGGGGCAGTGCTTCCCGTCGCTGCCGACATGGCCGCTCTCGGCTTCCAGAGCACACGGTCCCAGGGGCCGTTCAAGCGCGGCCATGCCCGGGCGCTCGACAGGTTGCTGCCGCACTTCCAGCGCGCCCTGCTGGTGCGCGCGAAGCTCAAGGAGGCCGACCAGCGCAGCGCCTCCTTCCAGTCCCTTCTCGATTCCCTGCGCCACGGCGTCGCTCTCGTCGCGCTCGACGGGACGCTACTTCATGCCAACCTTGCCGCGCAGGAGCTGCTGCAACGGCGCGACGGGCTCTCGATCGCGACCGGCGGCCGGCTGGCTGCCTGCCGGCACGACGATGCCAACTCCCTCAGGGCGCTGATCGCGGGCTGCGCCCTGCGGACCGGCGGCGGCGCCATGAGCCTGCCGCGTCCGAGCGGCGCGAAGCCATACGAGGTCCTCGTGGTGCCCCTGAGCACGGCGAACCGGAGCGACATGAGCCACAAGGCATCGGCCATGGTGTTCCTGCACGATCCAGAGTCTCTCGTCACGCCGCTGCCCAACCTGCTCGCCAGCCTGTTCCGCCTGACCCCGGCGGAGGGCCGCCTTGCCACCGACCTGCTTAGGCACCTCACGCTGGAAGAGATCGCGGAACGCCGCGGTCTCAGCCGCGAGACCTTGCGATCGCAACTGAAGGAGCTGTTCAGGAAGACCGGCACGAGCCGTCAATCCGAGCTGGTCGGCCAACTGACGGCGGGGTTCACCGGAAGCCTGCGGTTTCCGGGGTAACAGGGTTCCGTCGAGCGACGGTCACATCATGGACGGGGAACCGGAGTCGTCGGCGCCAACATTCAGCGAACCGCCGCGAGACGGTCCGGCGACCGACCTGCGGACATCGCCTTGACGAGCATCCCCCATTCGAGGGAAGCGCTTGGCGCCGGCCCATGCGACCCTGCGCATGCCCGGTTCCCTTTTATGCGAGGAGGAGATGCCATGACGCCCCTGTCGACGGTTGCCAGAAGTTTCTTCGACGCCTGCGAGACCGGGAAGGGTTGGGAGGCCTGCAAGGTGCACTGCACGGCCGGCGCCACCTTTGCCGCCCAGGCCGAGCCGCTCGCGGGCATCGAGACGCTGGCGCAATACACGGACTGGATGAAGGGACTGATGACCATCCTGCCCGACGGCCGGTACGAGGTGAAATCCTTCGCCGTCGACAGCGAGCGCAGCAACGTGACCGCCTATGCGGTGTTCTCCGGCACCCATACCGGCCCCGGCGGCCCGTGCCCGCCGACCGGCAAGAGCACCCGGTCGGACTACGTCTACGTGATGCAGTTCTCGGGCGACAGGATCAGCCATCTGACGAAGATCTGGAACGCCGGAGCCGCGCTGAAGGAGCTCGGCTGGGCCTGACCGTCTTCTGACGGTCCGGCCGTGGCTTCGTCCGCCGGCACGGGACGCGGATTGCGGTCGGCAGACAACTCGACGGACGGCCCGAATGACATTCACGATCGCGACTGTGCCGACGCTGCGGGATGCCGTCGGTCATTGCTACGTGATCGCCGGCCGGGAGAGCGTCGCGCAGCTGGTCGAGGCGCTTGCCGTAGAGCGGCTCCAGCCCGCGGTGCTGCGCTCAGCCTCCAGCGGCGACGAGAGGGCCGATGCGCAAACGCAGTGCCTCCTGTCGCACCGTGCCGCGTGGCGGCTTGCGGCCCGGCACGACGGCTGGACGCTGGTGTGCGAGGGCGACTTCGTGCCGTGCCTGGGCATGGGAGGATTCCCGGCGTTCTGGCCCGTGGATGACCCGCACGCCTGGGGCTACCTCTACCAGGGAAGCCCGCGCCTCCTCGCCTTGACCGGCCCGCGGCCCTACCTGCGCGGCGGCTGCGCGCCCCTGGTTGCCTATGTGATCAACGCCACGGTCGCCAGGATCCTGTGCGACCTCCTCGACGAGCGGATGGCGCTGCACGACCCGAGCGAGCACCGGCCGGTCGACGGCTGGCTGCAAGGGCGGCTCGTCGCCCAGGGATACAGTGCGTATTTCCCACGCCGACACTACGGCGAGCATGGCGGCCCGCCGCATCCCGGGCAGCGCGCTTGCGGCGCCCGGCTGGCCGGTATCCATCGCGCCGACAACCTCGCCGGCCGCCTGCACTTCCTGCCGCACTACAGCCGGGGCAGCTGGCTGAGGTTCGCGGCCGTCCGCGCGGCGGCGCGATTGCGCGGCCTCGCCCGGCTCGCGACCGATCGGCGGATCATCGACGCCGACATATACCCGGACGATCGACTCACCCGGCTCCGCATGCTGGGAATTGCCGTCGGCCGGCTCGCCGGGTGCTCGCGCGACGATTGAGGCGCCTGACGCCGGCGGCTGGCATATCCATCGAACGTCGAGCCGTCACAAGGGCAACAGCGACACCCGGCTCTTGCGGGCAGGGCATTCGCATATGGGCGCGCCTGGCCGCTCCGCGGCCAAAATGCCTAGGCGACAAGGGGTCATGGGCCCGAGACTCGTGGCTCATGACCCCTCCGCCCCCGATTACGGGGGCACCTCCCCAGCTTCGCCAGGGAGGAGAATGAAAGAGCGCGCATGTGCGAATGCCCTGCTCTTCCGGGCCGCAGCGCGCAGAGCCCGGTCCAGGGTGGCGAGCGGCCGCTTCGTCCTCGAAGCACCATGCCATGGCCACCGAGACATCGAGGACGAACGCATTCACGCGCGACCTGACGCCCGCATCCGGCGTACCGAGAGCCCACGCAATCGTTGGCCGTTGGCTTCGCGGCGGATGGCGGCAATCGCCCTGCGTGCCCGGACGCGATCGACGCCAACGGCTGGAAGGAGTCGCGCCACCGCGCGACCGTGCTTGGTAACGAGGATTTCCTCACCTTTGGCAACGCGCTCGAGCAACGCCGAGAACGTGGTCTTCACCTCGGAGACACCAATCTTGACCATTGCTGAGCTCCAACCGGAATTCAGGCCGCCTCTGCGGCCGACGGGCGGCCGCGAAAGTCCTCCTGAGGCGCAGGACGTTATCGCAAAAGTTCCGTCATCCCGAGCGGAGCCGCCCGATCAGGCGCTGCTTGCAGCGCCATCGGTGGCGTCGTCGAGGCACCTTTCTTGCCGATCCTGCAAGAAGAAGGGTCCCTCCACTACGCCTCGCTTCGCTCGGCTTCCGTCGGGATGACGGCATGTTGGCAATTTCCATGCCTTGCCTTGGGGCCCGAGCTTCCTCACTGCCGCTCGCGGACCCAGATCCGCAGCTCGTCGCCGGGCTCGAAGCCCGCGTTGACGGCGGCCGCGAGCTCGTTGCCGGATTCGTAGCCGACGATCGGCAACCCGGGGAACAATCCGGCAGCCAGGGCAACGAGATCGCGGAACACGGCGACGGCGTCGCCGGGCTCGGCGACCACGTTCGACAGGCCGACGACTTCCCCGGCGCGGTAAAGCGTGCCACCTGCGACCACCTCGCCTGCGCGCGAGCCGGCGAACATCGCGAAACTCTCATCGGCGAACAGGTCGGCAGGAAAGGCGTCGCTCGCATCGACGCGCTGCCAGGCGACGTCCGACGATGTCCGGGCGATCAGGAGCGGCAGCTGGCGGATCCACCGGGCGTCGAACAGCAGGTCGAAGCCGCGGCGCGACAGGTCGAGGGTGGCGAAGCTGTCCTTGACCGACCAGCGGCCAGGGGGGTTGGATTTCGCCAGGATGTCGATGCCGACGCGCTGCTCGTGGAGCGCCGCGGCGTCGGGGCGCAGCGTCACCGCGTTGGGATAGAAGCGCGGCACCGCCTGGGCGTTGACCCACATATGCGGCAGGAACGTTCCCGGCCGGCCGTGCGCCCGGCACACCGCGTCGCACCAGCGTGCGTTGTTGAGCGCCGCCGCGGCGGTCCAGTCCTTCAGGCTCGGACTTCCTCGCGCTGGAACACGACGTAGGCGATGGCGAACACCACGATCATGGCGGCGACCAGGCCGGTGACCTGCGGCCAGATCAGCAGCAGGCTCTGGTCGAGCGGCAGCGGCGCGCCCATGATCGCCCCGCGCATCTGGCTCGGGATGATGGGGCCGAGCGTGCGCGTCTCGGGATTGAGCAGGCCGATCACCGCCTCGCCGAACAGCGTGTTGGGCGAGAGACGCTCCAGGGTCGACTGCATCTGGATCATGGCCAGGGTCTCGTCGAGCCGGCCCATGCCCATGGCGACGTTGGTCGGCGTCACCGCCAGCACCAGCACCGGCACGATGAGCGGCCACAGGATGGCGAAGAACAGCCAGACGCCCAGCGCGCACAGGGCCGAGGTCGCCGTCGAGCGGAACAGCACCGAGAACAGCATCGATATGGCGAGCCAGACGCCGCCGAAGGCGATGGCGACGACCAGGAAGCCCAGCCCGCGCGCCACCTCGACGCCGCGCGGCGGGATGCCGAGCAGCAGCAGGCCGGCGCCCAGCACGATCAGCCACAGCGCGACCAGCGCCACGCTGAGCGTCGCAAGGCCGCCGAGGAATTTCCCGAGCAGCAGGGCGTCGCGATAGATCGGCTGCGACAGCACGCGGCTCAGGGTGCGCCGGTTGAACTCGCTGTTCACCGAATCGAAGCCGAGCCCGATCGCCAGCAGCGGGATCACCAGGGTGAGCGACGCCGTGAAGGAGAACGGCACGCGCTGCGGCGCCGACGTGAAGATGCGCAGGAACAGGAACGGATCGGACTCGGTGACGTTGCGCAGCTCCTGCAGCGACAGGCCGACCGGCAGCGCGCCGAAGGCGATCACGAACAGCATCAGCACCATCATGCGGGCGCTGCTCAGGTGATCGGAGAACTCCTTCATGAACACCGGCCCCAGGCCGGTGAAGGGCGACCCCTCGCGTCGTCCAGCGACGCGTTGCGTTCCAGCACTAGGCGGCATTGCGAGCCTGCTCGAAATAGCTGGTGTAGACCTCTTCAAGGCTGGGCTGGAGGTTGTCCAGCCGCAGCAGCGAGCCGCCCGACGTCACGATGCGCTGCGCCACGGCGGCACGCACGTCGCGGTCGGCGACCACGCGCCACGTCGCGGCGCGTTCCTGGGTGACGTTCTGCACGCCCGGGACGCTGCCCAGCGCCGCCGGCACGTCGGTGCCCGACGCCTCGACCAGGATCGGATGGCCGGCGCCCAGCACCTGGTTGGCCAGCTCGACCACGGTGCCGATCAGGGCGATGCGGCCGCGGTTGAACAGCGCCACCCGGTCGCAGACGCTCTGCACGCGATCGAGCAGGTGCGACGACAGCAGCACCGCCACCCCCGCCTCCTTGAGGCGGCGGATCATCTCCAGCAGCTCGAACGTGGCATGCGGATCGAGGCCCGAGGTCGGCTCGTCGAGGATCGCCACCTCGGCCTTCTTCATCACGATCTCGGCGATGCCGAGCCGCTGGCGCATGCCGCGCGAGTAGGTCGACACCCGCTTGTCGATCACGTCGGCGAGATTGACGCTGTTCAGCGCCTCCTCGATCCGGGCGTCGGTCTGGCGCCGCGGCAGGTCGAGCAGGCGCGCGGTGTAGCGCAGGTTCTCGCGCGCCGTCAGATGGTCGTAGAAGCCGACCGCATCGGGAAGGTAGCCGACGCGGCGCTTGACCTCGAGCGGCTGGCGCACCGGGTCGTAGCCCAGCACGCTCACCGTCCCGCCGCTGATCTCGGTCAGCCCGAGCATCATCAGGATGGTCGTCGTCTTGCCGGCGCCGTTCGGCCCGAGCAGGCCGAAGATCTCGCCGCGCCGTATGTCGAGGTCGATGGCGTCGACGGCACGCTGGGTGCCGTAGAGCTTCAGGAGCCCGCGCGCCTCGACGACATTGGGGGTCTCAGCCGGGTTGGCCATCGCCGCCGGCTCAGCGCCTGCCGAAGCGCGCCACCGCGCCCAGCAGGACCAGCAGGGCGACGGCGATGATGCCGATGCCCGCGATGCCCCACAGGGTCGAGGTGGTGACGGTGATGCGGAAATCGGCCGAGGCCGATTCGCCGCGGCCGTTGGCGCGGAACGAGGCGACATAGTCGCCGGCGATCGCCTTGTCGCCCGGCGTCACGACGACCTGGACGTCCTTCTTCTCGTTGGGCGCAATGCTGGCGATGGTCTTGGGATTGAACTCGACCTTCCAGTTGGCCGGAACGGTGCCCGACATCTCGACCTCGTCGATCGCTGCCGTGCCGTCGTTGCTGACGACCACCGTGTAGGTCGAGCTCTTGCCGACCTCGGCCTCGCCCGACAGGCGGCCGTCCTTGGTGCCGAGCGCGAGCCGCCCCTGCCCGCTGATCTGCAGGGTGACGCGCAGCTCGGCGGTGGCACCCTCCGAGGCCACGCGGACCAGCACCGGGTAGTCGCCAGCCTTGACGTCGCGCGGCGGCGTGACCTTCACCTTGATGTCCTTGGTCTGGCCGGCCTCGATCGGGATCGAGCTGATCTCGTTGCTGCCGTAGCCTTCGCTGAAGGTCGTCTGGAAGTTGGCCGGGCCCTGCGCCGACAGCGCCACCGTCAGGTCCTTGCCGCTGTCGTTGCCCACCGTGACGGTGTACTCGAACGACGAGCGCGGCGTGCCGCGCAGGGAGGGGAGGCGCGACTTCAGGCTGAGCTTGGCCGGGGCCTCGCTGCCCACCGTGAGCGTCATCACCAGGTCGGGCGCCTGGGCGATCAGCCCCTTGGCGCTGAGCGTGATCTTCTGTGAGCCGGCCGGCGCGTCCTTGGGCACCTCGACGCGCAGCTGCAGGCTGACGCTTTCGTTGACGCCCGGCATGGCCGAGGCGACCGGCAGGCCGCCGCCCAGCAGGTCGACCTTCCAGCCCTGCGGGACGCCCGACAGCGCCAAGGCGACCGGCTCCGGCGGCAGGCCGCTGTTGTTGAGCTTGAGACGGATGGTCGTCGTCTCGCCGGCACGCACGGTCTGCGACGGGTAGTCCGTCATCAGGAACAGGCCGCGCGGCGGCGGATCGGCCGCCTGCGCGAGCGCGCTGCCCGCGACCATCGAGGCAGCAATGAACGCAAGAAGAGCCAGCAGGCGATGCATTGTCGGAGTCTCCGTCAGGCGGCGGCGCTTGGGCGCGCCTTCATGCGCCCGAACCACGCCGTGAGATTCTTGCAGGCCGGATCGAGCGGTTGGCCGACCTGGCCCATGAAATCGAGGAAGGCGAACAGCAGGATGTCCGCCATGGTGAGCTTGTTGCCGGCAATGAACGGCTTGTCGCCCATCTGCCCGTCGAGCCACGCCAGCCTCTCGCGCGCCGTCGCCTTGAGGTCGTCGGCAGCCTGCGGAATGCAGCGGACCCGGTTCTGGAACATCTTCAGGCCTTCGGCGAAGCGGAAGCCGTTGGCCGCCGGCTCGCAGATGTTGAGATCGATCCGGCGGGTCCACATGCGCGTCCTGGCGCGTTCCGCGGCCGTATCGCCGATCAGCGACGGGGTGTCCTTCTTGGCCTCGTCGACGTACTCGCAGATCGCCGTGATCTCGGCGATCACGGTGCCGTCGTCGAGCTCGAGCGCCGGGCATTGGCCCGACGGGTTGACCTTGAGATAGTCCTCGCGCCGGTTCTCGCCCGTCATCAGGTCGATCTTCACGCTGGGAACCTCGAACCCCTTCTCGGCCATGAACATGCGAACCATGTGCGGGTTGGGCCCGATGGAATTGTAGAACTTCATTGCATCCTCCCTTGCGGCCGAACCGCTAACAAATCGCCGGGCCGGCGGTCAACTCTGCTCGTGTCCCTCTCCCCCGCCAGGGCAGGGCATTCGCATATGAAATAGCTCAAGCGGAGCATGACTTTGAGGCATGGGCGAAGATCTCGAGGAGAAACTCATTACTCCATCCGGCGCGCAAGATTTTGTGATTGAGAGGTTTGTTGGC
>Ga0268299_1001819_pt1 | contig 31653 bp, 19 predicted proteins | sample NOBtaG_FD_193484 | JGI IMG/M metagenome (GOLD analysis project Ga0268299, IMG submission 193484) | Activated sludge microbial communities from bioreactor in Nijmegen, Gelderland, Netherland - NOB reactor | ecosystem: Engineered > Bioreactor > Aerobic > Activated sludge | place: Netherlands... | reverse complement strand
CGAGCATGAGGTGGTGTTGCGCTGGAAGAACCGGCAGGGGGGAAGCGTGGTGGTGGGGTCGCACTGGATCACACGGGCGACGAACCTGGTGCTGAACTTTACGGCGGGGAGCGTGGGCGCGTTGTCGGGGGCCAATACCCTGGAACTGGTGCGGCAGGGGCCTGGGATCAGCGGAGGTTCCCATTGGGTGCTGTTCGATTACCTGCGGCTGGAGTCCCAGACCGGTTCGACGGGTGTTGCGCGCACCGCCGTCCTCTCCCACGGATCCGTTCCAATGGCTGCCAAGGATCTCTTTGATATTCAGGTGATTGCGCTTGGCCTTCAGGAGACGACGGAGGGGCCGTCCCTTGCATTGACCTATGTTCATCCTCTGCCGGCATCCATGGCAGGGCGCGTGGTGTTGCAGTACTCCCACGACTTCGTGACTTGGCAGACGGTGCCGCACGTCGTCCTGGTTTCGCAGGAGGTCGCAGGACTGCGCTACGAGAGTGTGCGTTTGGAGGAGCCGATGGCGGCGGCATTGGGAACGTTCTTCCGGGTTGAACTGGAGACGGAAGTTCCGAAGTTTCTGCCGCCATGAAACGCCCAAAGCGAGGGGATCTGCTCCGTGTCCTGTGGCTGATCCTCGCGGCGGGGCCTCATATCCACGCGACATTGGCGGGAATCCTTCAGGAGCATTCGATTCCCTTTGAGCTGGGTCCGGGTGAATTCATTTCCAGACTCCAGCTTCCTCCGTACCCGCCGTCCGGTGTCGGTCCGATGCTGACGGCGGTGGAGATCGAGGTGGAAGCCCGTTGGACCTTGGATTTGCAGTTGGCAGGGGCGGGCACCGGCCTCGTGAGCTTCCTTATCTCCAACGCCGTCGTGGCGTTGGATTCAACCGAACTGGGATTCCCATTTCCGGTCGAGGTGCCGCTGGTGTTGTCCGGTGAGGTCTCGTTGGGTTCCGGCGTCGCAGTGGAAGTGCCTTGGGAGACTTCGGAGCGCCGTCGCACCCGCCTGACTACGCCCTCCGTTGTTGGCCAGTTTCAAGGTGACGGGACGCCCGCTTTTTCCCTGGAATTCGTGGCGCGTCATCCGGAGCGGATTTCCGGTGGCCCGGAGTTGGTGAGTTCCCGGTTTTGTGGCAGCCGAATTGTCGGGCATGTGCTCGTCACTTATCGGGATGACCTACCCCTGTCCGGCGCCAGGGACGATCGAATTGGAGCCGTTCTGGGGCCTGAGATGGTCTTCGAAGTGGATCACCTGTTGGCCAACGACGAATTGGGAGCCTCGGTCCCGATGTCCGAGGTCGAGGCGGACCCCCGGACTGCCGGTGGTTTCCCGGTGGAACTGGCCGGGTCACTTGTGCTCTGCCGGGTTTCGAGGGGATTTTCCGGTGCGGATTCTTTCTCCTATTCGGTCCGACTGCCGGATGGCGGACGCTCCAGTGCCCGCGTCTCCTTCGAAGTGGTGGCCCAGCCCGAACCCGCCGTGAGCCTGCCTTCTTTTCGTGAGTTACCCGAGGGCTTGCTCGTGGAAGCGTCTTGGGAAGGGGGCGGATGGGTTGCCGTGGAACGGAGTGACGGGGGGATTTCCGGACCGTGGCAGCCGATGGGAATCTACCGTGCGGATTCTGAGGAGCGGATAGCCTTGCTCGACACGCTGCCACGGGGTTCCGCAGCGCGTTTCTACCGGCTGCGGGAACGGTGACCCCTGCTGCAAGGGAGTCACAGCCTCTCCCCGTCGTTTTGTAGCGCTCTCACGGCCCATCGCTTCCGACTCGACCCTCCGCCGAAGGTCAGGGCACGTCCTCCGGCGGGACGACGGTGCGCTGCATCTTTTTAAGGTCGTTGATGCTGTTGCCCCCTCTGGAGGCTGAGGCGGCCACGTCCCACGTCTGATCCACGCTCAAGACGGTCCAGCGAAACACTTCGGAATGACCGTCGGCAAAGGAGAAGGCCGCCGAGCGACCGTGGCGGGCCGTCGGCGAGTTCTGCCAAGTGCGGCTGGGAGGGGCCTGCGTGGCATAGTAACCGTCGTCCACGGTTTCCTTGCTTTCGTCCACGAAGACGAGGGCCTGGGCCGGGGAAGGGCCTCGGATGTCGGAGTACTTTTTGAACTGGGGATACTTGGCCCCCAGCACAAATGTGGTATCCACGCCGCCGTCCTTCCCGTCGCTGCCGCCCATCCTTCCACTCATGGAGTAAGTCCGCACCAACCCGCGAGGAATGCGCGCCTTCATGGGTTTGAGAGCATTCGGAAGCTCTATTGCCGCCGGGTCCTTGTAGATGCCCACCGACCCATTGTAAACAAACAGCTTTCCGTTGCGGATATCGGCTTCGTTGGTGACCCCCCTGAGCGTCGTGTCATTCACGTTTCCGCTGATCCAGGCCTGGGGGCTCGAGAGCCAGTTGAGCACCAAACGATCCCCGTTGTCGCTGTAGTACATCGCCCAAGCGAGGGTCAATTGACGGTGGTTGCTCACGCAGTTGATGGCCTGCGCCTTGGACTTGGCGCGGCTCAGCGCGGGCAGGAGCATTCCGGCCAGGATGGCGATGATCGCGATGACCACAAGAAGCTCGATGAGGGTGAAACCTCGGGACTTCTGAGACGTGCAACGAAGGTTCATGGTTCCTGAAAGTGTGTGGTTTTCCCAAACAGTAGGCATTGGTCAGTCCGATGCGAGCCCAAAAAACTCTTTGGGAGGCCGAAGTTTTTTCCGGACTGAAGGGAAATCCGGGTTGAAGGGCGCAAAAAAAGCGGGCTTGGGGGTGACACACGGTTTTCACCGCCCAAGCCCGCCAATCCCTCCACACGGAGGGACTGATTCAGGGGACGCGAGATAGGTACGCAGTGGGTGGCGCCGGTTCAAGGGGATTGTGGCAAAAAATTTGCCGGCCACATGCGTCCCCGGGGTGTCGAAGTTCGGTGGCCGGCACAGGGCGGGTTTCCGGCTACGTTCCGGGCTTGGGTGACCCGGGAATCCGGTGGGCGAGAACCGCCTCCGTCTGTTGCTTCCGGAAAGCCTCATAGGCTTTGCGATATTCCGGGTATTTGATGCCGAGGATGGCCGCGGCGAGCAGGGCGGCGTTGATCGCCCCCGCCTTGCCGATGCTCAGGGTGCCAACCGGAATCCCTCCGGGCATCTGGACAATGCTGAGAAGGGAATCCAGCCCCTGGAGCGCCTTTGACTGCACCGGCACCCCGAGCACTGGAAGGGCTGTCTTGCTGGCGCACATGCCAGGCAAATGGGCCGCCCCGCCGGCGCCTGCGATGAGCACCTCGAGGCCCCGGCCGGCGGCGCCGGCCGCATACTCAAACAGCAGATCGGGCGTCCGGTGGGCGCTTACGACAGTGGCTTCGTAAGGGATTCCCAACGAATCCAACTGTTGTGCGGCATGCTGCAGGGTCTCCCAGTCGCTCTGGGAGCCCATGAGGATTCCGACCCGGGGCTGGCTCATCGGCGCAAGTGAAGTCCCGGAGGGGGGCGCTGTTCAACCCGGAAGGCGCGGGCAGGACGGCGCGCTGGTGTCGCGGGTTGAAGAGGAGACACGGACGTCACCTCTGCCGCTTTTCACGGGACGCATCCCGAAGTTCAGTTCACGACGACCCCTTGGGGGCTGACGGTCTCTGCGAATTGCCTTCACCGTCATTTCATCCGGGCCAGTCCTTCGGTCAGTTCGATGTACACGCCCCAGGGGTCGGTGAGGAAGGCGATGCTCAGGCCCATTTGCGGCACCGAGCGGTACGGGATGTCGAACCTCACCCCCTCCGCTTCCAGTTGTTTGCAGAATGCTTCCAGGTTCGTGATCTCAAATCCGATGTGATCCACGCTGCGCCCGCGGGTGCCGGCCAGTGGGGATTCGGAGGCCTTCCACCGGAGATTGACCCCGGGGATGTCGGCCGCCTTGAAGTTCCGGCTCATTCCGGGAACCGCGCCGAACAGCTTCGCATACCACTCTCGATGCTCGTCGAGGTTCGGCCCCGCGAAATGAATGTGGTCGTGCATCACGGGGGTGGCTTGAGCCCGGTCTTCGGAGAACTCCACTTTGATGGCGTCCGGAAACTCGACGAACATCTGGCGCGTCGCCGGGTTCTCGCTCGTTACTTGGGCGCCTGCGGCGGCGAGCTTCTCCTTGGTTTCCGCCAGGTCCTTTACCTTGAATCCGAGATGATCCACCGAGCAGCCGTCCGTACCGCCCGCGGGCCGGCCCTGGACCAGGCCGATCTGCACCCCGGGAAACTGATAAAATTCCAAACTCCCGAGATGCACTACCTGCGCGCCCAAAACACCGATCCAGAGTTTCTTGTGCGCCTCCACGTCGGAGACCCGCAGATGGATATGGCCCATGGCAACGCCTTTCGCGTTTCCCGGCGGCAATTGGGCGAGGGCGGTGGAGACCAGGAGAAAGGAGAACCACAGTGCTTTCACGGGGATGGAGAGCTTCGAGGGATGACCGGGTGGATGGGCGGGGAGGCGTTCGAGACACGGCCTACGCCCCGGCGGTGCCGGCCGCGGTGAAGCGCACGGCCAGCGATTCATAGCCCACCGGCCGTTCGTACTTCGCCTCCCGTTCCACATGGGGCCGGGCGTCGAGCACCGTGATCCGGCCGACCTGTGCCACGCATTGCTGGAGCAGGGTGCGGAGGAGCAGGCGCGCATGCGCCGCGCCCAGGCAAAGGTGCGCGCCGAAGCCGAAGGCCAGGTGGGGGTTGGGTCTGCGGTCGAGGCGGACGTCGTCCGGCCTGTTGAACACCGCCTCATCCCGGTTCGCCGAGGCCCAGCACAACGAGACGCGGCCGCGGGGCTTCACGGCCGAGCCGTGGACATCGGTTTCCACCGGACAGACGCGGGCGATGTGCGTGAGCGGGGTGATGAGGCGGAAGAATTCCTCGCACGCGTGGACGATCCGCGCCGGATCCTGGCGCAGAAATTCGAGCGCGTCAGGATGGGCCGCAAGGTGGGCGATCACCGAGGAGGTCGTGTGGATCACCGTGTCGCGACCGCCGGCAAAGGTGAGGTTGGCGAAGCCCATCATCTCCTCGCGCGTGAGGGGCCGGCCACGGAAGGTCGCCTGGGTGAGCGCGCTGAAGAAATCCTCGCCCGGGCGGACCGCGGCACGGTCGAGTTGCGTGTGCAGGTAGGCCTCCAGCTGGCCGCCCTTGGACTCGCCGTCGCGGAAGACATGCGTGCCCCAACTGATCCAGGTCGCAGCCTCGGCTTCGTCCACATTGAGCAGATACGCCAGCGCGCGGGACTGGATGGGGAGGGCGAACTCGCGGACCACCTCGACGGAGTCCCGCGAGAGGGCGTCGCGGACGCTCCCGGCGATCAGGCGCTCCACTTGCGCGATCATTGCGGGATCCTTCGCGCGCTGGAAGAATGGCTCGACGATCTTCCGGTACTCCGTGTGGTCGGGTGGATCCGTCTCCACGGGGAGTTGCCGCATGGTGCGCACGTTTTCCTCGGACGGGATGGGCACGCGGAAGGGGGCGTCCGAACTGAAGGTCTGCCAATCCCTGGCCGCCCGCCGCACGTCCTCATGCCGGAGGATCATGGGCACGTTCTCGCCGCCGAACTCGCATTCGAACACGGGGCCTTGCCGGCGGGCGGCGTCGAAGGGGTCGGGGAAGTCGTTCATCGGTGTGGTCCTGGCGACGATGGGAACCGCCCGGCGGCACGCCGGTCAAGCCGGGGGCCCTATGGAAGGGATGAAGGTTGAAGGGAACGTCTTGCTGCGTTGCGGGTTCGTGAACCTTGCGCTTGGCGGGATGGCGGACGCTTCGTAGCGTCGCAGCCCGCGAATGAGATTCACTCCCCTCGGGCTGGCCATCCTGATGACGGCATCCGCGCTGGCGCAGGAAGTCGTGCCCGGGATTCCGCAGGGAGCCGAGGTGGAAGTGCGCGCTGCGGACGGGCAGGGGGAGGTGGAGTTCGATCGGACGACCCAAGTCGCCACGGCGGTCAACGGCGTCGTGGTGACCTACGGCACGGCCACGCTGACGGCCCGCAAGGCGCAATTGGACCTGGAGCACACCACCGTCCTGGCCGAGGGCGACGTCAGCCTCCAGCGGTTCGATCCCGAGGGACGCGCGGTACTCTGGCGCGGAGAGCGGATCCGCTACAACTACGTCACCGGGGAACTGTCGGCGGATGAATTTCGCTTCGGCCAGCCACCGTTCTTCGCGGCGGGCCGGCATTTGGAGGGCGGACGGACCCACCAGGTGCAGGTGGCCGAGGACGGCATCCTGACCACCGACGACGTGGCGGACCCCGACTACAAGATCAAGGCGCGCCGTCTCACCATTTCCCAGGACCGGACCGTCACTGCCGAGCATGCCACGGCGATCGTGGGCGGTGTGCCGGTGATGTACTTCCCGAGCTATTCGCGCTCGCTGCGGGAGCACCGGTTCTTTTGGACGGCCGTTCCGGGCTATCGGAGCATCTGGGGCGCCTTCGCCCTCGGCGCGCACCACCAGAACTGGAACACCAATATCCACACCGCGCTGGAGCTGGACTTCTACAGCAAGCGCGGACCGGCCATCGGCCCTTCGGTGGAATACAACCTCGGCCGCTGGGGGCAGGGGCAGGGGACCTTCTACTATATCCATGACCGCGATCCGGGCACGGATCTGTTCGGACAGAACAATCCCAAGAACCGCGAACGGTTTGCCTGGAGCCACAAGGCGAATCCCTGGGACGACTTCTACGCGACCGCCGCGCTCTGGCAACAGGGGGATCCGGACATCATCCGGGACTTTTTTCAGAACGAGTACCGGGAGAATACCCCCCAGCCGCTGACCTACTTCGAGGCCGAGCAGCTTTGGAGGAACTTCAGCCTCGGCGTGCTGGTGACCCCGCAGGTCAATTCGTTCCAGCCCGCCGTGGAGCGGTTGCCCGAGGTCTTCCTCAACGGCGCCCGCCAGCAGTTGGGCCCGACGCCGCTCTACTACGACTCCCAGAGCTCCGTCGGCTACTACCGATTCTCCGACGGCGATTATTCCAGCCTGAGCTACGAGGCGTTTCGCGCGGACACCTACCATCAGCTTACGCTGCCCCGAACGTTCTTCGGCTTCCTGAACGTGATCCCGAGAGCCGGGGGCCGGTACACCCACTACGGAGAGCCGACCGGGTTGGACACCATCACCTCGCCCGGCAACCGATGGGTCTTCAACACCGGCGGCGAGATCACCTGGAAGGCGTCGGCGACCTGGAAGGAGGTCGAAAACTCCGCCTTCGAGATCAACGGGCTCCGGCACGTCCTCCAGCCGTCGTTCAACTATGCCTTCATTCCCACGCCGAATCTGAAGCCAATCCAGGTCCCGCAATTCGATTATCGCGTGCCGTCGTTCGAACTGCGGCCCATCGAGTTTCCGGACGACAATGCCATTGACACCCTGGGCTACCGGAACGTGCTGCGTCTGTCGCTATTCAACATCCTGGAAACCAAGCGCGACGGAGGCGTCCAGGAATTCGTGAACTGGCAATTGTACACGGATTGGAATCTCGACAAGCAGGAGGCCTTCGAGACGACGTTCAGCGACCTGTATTCTCGGCTCACGTTCCAGCCCAAGTCGTGGATCGCCTGGGGATCGCTGATGCGTTTCGACGTCGCGGACGGGCGCCTCAATGAATTCGACAACGCCCTCCGCCTGACTCCCGGCGACGTGTGGAGCTGGACGCTGGCCAACCGCTACCTGCGGGCGGATCCGGACCTGGGCAATGACACCAGCAACACCTACTTCTCCACGGTCGCGTACCGGTTCAACGAGAACTGGAGCGTGCGGATGAGCCACCAGTTCGAGGCGGAGTTCAGCACCATGCAGGCCCAATACTACACGCTGGCCCGGGATTTCCGGAGCTGGGTGGGCGCGGTGACCGTGCAGATCCTCGACAACGGTCCCAACGGCATTGACTGGACGGTCGGCGTGGGATTTCAACTCAAGGCGTCGCCCAATCCCAGCCTGCAAGACCGGACCACCGGTCCGAACCGTCTGCTGGAGCCATGGATCTTCTGATTCGAATCGGACGGCTGGAGGACCGGCCGGATCTCGGGCAAGCTGTTCGACATGAGCTTGGACTTCCGCGGGGTCCTTTTTCGCGCGTTCCTTCTTGCCGTCTTTCTTTCGGAGGCGTCGGGACAGCCCGCTGTCTCCTTGTCAGCCTCGGTGCCGGAGCCTGGAGCCAATGGCGTGATTCCCACCGTCACCGCGGAGATGGGCCACCGCGGGGGAACGCTTTTTGGACGGATACCGCACGAAGCCCGGACCCGGCGTTACTTCATCGCGGCGGAGACCGAGCCTTGGGACTACACGCCCGAAGGCCTGGATCCGGTTTGCGGCAAACCGCTTCCCCCGCCCGTGGTCGCGCAACGTCCGGTGGGCAAGATCCGCTATGTGCAATACACGGACGCCAGCTTTACCACGAAGGTTTTTCAGAATCCTCGGCTCGGCATCCTGGGTCCGGTATTGCGGGGCGTCGTCGGGGAGGTGCTCGCGGTTACGTTTCTCAACCGCAGCTCCCGGCCGCTGTCCATGCATCCTCACGGCGTGCGGTACGACAAGGACAGCGAAGGTTCCTACTACCGGCCCCGGCCGGGGTTGGGATCCGCGGTCGCGCCGGGCGCGCGCTTCACGTATGCGTGGGAACTCGACGAGACTTCCGGGCCCGCCCCTGGGGAGCCGAGTTCGAAGGGTTGGCTGTACCACAGCCACGTCAACGGGGACGAAGAAGCCAATCTGGGCCTGGTCGGCTTTCTGATCGTCACGGATCCCCGCCGGGCGCGTCCGGATGGCACCCCGGCGGACGTGGACCGCGAGCAGGCGGCGCTGTTCATGGTCTTTGACGAAAGCGGCCTGGGCGAAGCCGAACGGGAGGCGGCCGAGTATGCGAGTCTGGATCCGAACCTCGCCGCCAACGCCCGGCCGTCATGGCAGGTGCAGGAACAGATCGAGCAGGGCGCCCGGCATGCGATCAACGGACGCTTGTTCGGAAATTTGTCCGGCCTCGAAGCCAATGAGGGGGAGCGGGTGCGCTGGTATCTGTTTGGATTGGGATCGGAAAAGGATTTCCACACCGCCCATTGGCATGGCGGCCGGGTGATCGAAGAAGGGCGCCGGACAACGGACACCGTGGAACTGCTTCCGGGCACGATGAAAATCGCCGACCTCCGGGCGGACAATCCGGGGTCATGGCTTTTCCATTGCCACGTCGCCGACCACATGACCGAGGGAATGTTTGCGCGCTTCACGGTGCATCCCAAAGGGGGGCCGTTGATGGCGTCCGGCCCCGCCTTCTTTGGTGACGCGGGATCCCTGGCGTCGCTCCGGATCCGGTCCGCGGAATCCCGAATCACCGGCACCGCTGCCGCGGTCCACCTGAGCGGCGGGGCCACTGTGCTCGACGGCTTCTCGGTGTTCAACGAGCCGTTCGAGATCGAACTTGCCGGCCTCACGGTGCGGTTCACGCCGGACCGGGCCGGGCGTTTCCGGAGCGAGTCCGCCGAGTTCACCATTCGGAATGCCAGTCCATTCGGCGTGGTGTACGGCGGAGAAATGGAGTTCAGCCTGATGCTCCGGGGTGAGGCGTGGCGCAAGGCGTTTCAAGTGGCGCAGGCTTCGGCGCAGCCCCCGGCCTCGGAAGCCCTCCGTCTGCCCTTCCGAATGCAGATCGGTCCGGCGGTCCACCGCGCCATCGTTGAACTGAAGCCGGCGGCGTCCCCATAGGAGTTGATGGATCTATGAGTGACGGGGGCCGCGTGCGGCAGCTCCGGGACGTCATTGCAGGCCCAGATTTTCTGTTCCGCCCAGCAGGACCGGTCCCGCCTGAAGCGGCAACACCCCGGCAACGAAGATCCAGGAGAGCGGGGGGAGAGTGCCAGGTCGGGTGAGGAGTACGGGGCGGATTGGGGCAGTGGATCTCAGGGAAATGTCCACCGCGGGGGGGAGGGTGCGGAATTTCCCCCCAGATCTGAAAGCCCTCAGCCGGCAACCTGGCCGTTTTCGTCATACGCGGCATTCGCATTCTCAGGGGCGCCGGAGACGGAACGCGCCGGTCCACCCCTCCGGGGATAATGCGCCATGCGCCGGACGCGGATCAGATCTTGGTTTGTCGCCGCCGTTTCGACTCCACCTTGGTCTCCAAAACGGCGGCAGTCTTGCCGAGGTCGAGCATTTGCGCGGGCGTGGTGGTGGCGAAGAGGTGCATGAGCCGGGCGATGACGCCGGTCCATCCGGTCTGATGGCTCGCCCCCAGGCCGGCGCCGTTGTCGCCGTGAAAGTATTCGTAGAATTGGATGAGATCCTGCCATTGGGGATCGGTCTGGAAGATGCTCTCGCCGCCGTTGACCGGACGCCGGCCTTCGGTGTTCTTGAGAAAGAGCGCGGTCAGGCGTCCGGTCAGATGCTCGGCCACCTCGTATAGGGTCATCTGGCGGCCCGATCCGGTGGGGCATTCCACGCGGAACTCGTCGCCGTAATACATATAGTACTGCAGCAGTGCCCGGATGATCAGGGCATTGACCGGCATCCAGACGGGGCCGCGCCAGTTGGAGTTGCCTCCGAACATTCCGGAGTCGGACTCGCCGGGAAGGTAAGCTACGCGGTGTTCCAATCCGCCGGCGTGAAACACATAGGGGTGCTGCTCGTGATACTTCGACAGGGAACGGATGCCGTATGGACTGAGGAACTCGCCTTCATCGAGCATCCGGGCCAGCACGCGGCGGAGTTTGGGGGCGTCCAGGATGGCCCCGAGGCGGCGTTGGTGCTGGCCTTCCTTGGCGGGGTCGTGGATGAACGCCACCAGCTCGGGGCGGGCGTCCAGAAAGACCTTGAGCCGTTTCATGACGTCCGGATACCGCCGGGGAAACTCGCCTTCGAAGACGGAGACGGCGCAGAGCGGCAGCAGCCCCACCATGGAGCGCACTTTGAGGCGCTGGGCCTCTCCGCCGGGCAGTTGAAGGACGTCGTAGAAGAACCCGTCCTCCTCGTCCCACATCCCGGTGCGTCCGCCGGCGTTCAATGTGGCGGAGGCGATGGAGACGAAATGATGGACGAACTTCACCGCCATGTCGGCATAGGTGGCATCCTGCAGGGCAAGTTCGGCGGCGATCTCCAGCATGTTGAGGCTGAACAACGCCATCCACGCCGTGCCGTCCGCCTGCTCCAGGTGGCCGCCCGTCGGCAACGGCGCGCTGCGGTCGAAGACGCCGATGTTGTCGAGCCCCAGAAACCCGCCTTCGAAGGTGTTGTTGCCGGACCGGTCCTTGCGGTTGATCCACCAGGTGAAGTTGAGCAGCAATTTCTGGAAACAGCGTTCCAGCCAGGCCGTGTCGCCCTTGCCGTAACGCAAGGTCTCCAGCCGGTAGGTGAATAGCGTCGCTGCCGGATGCACCGGCGGATTGACGTCGCCGAAGTTCCATTCGTAGGCGGGGATCTGCCCGTTGGGATGCAGATAGGTGTCGCGCAGCATGAGATCGAGCTGCTCCTTCCCGAATTCCGGATCCACCAGCGTCAGCGGTATTACATGGAACGCGAGATCCCAGGCGGCGTACCAGGGGTATTCCCATTTGTCCGGCATCGACAGGATGTCGGCATTATACATGTGATGCCAATGGCCGTTCCGCGGTGCCGGGCGGCCATCGGTCCGGAAGGGATCGCATCCGCGTTCCTCCAGCCAGCGGTTGACGTCGAAAAAGTAGAACTGCTTGGACCACAGCATGCCCGCCAGCGCCTGCCGCATCACGCGGGCGGCATCGGCGTCGAGAGCGGACGGAATGGTGTCCGCATAGAAGGCGTCGGCCTCCGACCGGCGCGCCTCCAGGATTTCTTTGAAGTGGGTACCAAACGCGCCCTGGCCTGCACCGTAGGCGCGATCGAGTTCAGAAGGCGCCGATGGCGTGAGGCGGAGGCGCAGGGTTTCCTGGCCGCCTCCGGGCACGCGGACCTCCCAATGGGCGCAGGCCTTGGTGCCGGTCCGGGTGGGATTCACGGCATCGGCCCGGCCGTGGATAAGGAACTCGTGGAAGGCGTCTTTGACGTAGGGGGTACGGTTTTCACTGCCGAAGAGGCGCCGGTGGTTGGACTCGTTTTCCGTGAAGAGCATCTGGCCGGCGTTTTCGCAATACAGGTGGCGCACGCCGAGGTCGGGCTCGGTGGCGCGAATCACCGGACCGTCGAGGTCCAGCGCTTCCGCGACCGGACGCGGATTGTTGCGGCCCCAGGACCAGCGGTTTCGGAACCACAGCGTGGGCAGCACGTGCAGTGATGCCGTGTCCGCACCGCGGTTGTGGATCTGGATCTGGACCAGGATATCCTCCGGGGACTCCTTGGCGTACTCGACGAAGATGTCGAAGTAACGCCCGCCTTCGAACACCCCCGTCTGAAGGATCTCGTATTCGAGATCCTGCCGGCTGCGCCGCGCATTTTCCGTCACCAGGGCGTCGTAGGGAAACGCGGCCTGCGGATACTTGTAGAGGAACTTCAGGTAGGAATGGGTCGGGGTGCTGTCGAGGTAGAAGTATTGCTCTTTGACGTCCTCCCCGTGGTTTCCTTCGCGGTTGGTGAGGCCGAACAGGCGTTCCTTGAGGATCGGATCCTTTCCGTTCCAAAAGGCGAGCGCGAAGCAGAGCCGCTGCCGGCAGTCGGAGATCCCGGCAATGCCGTCCTCGCCCCAGCGATACGCCCGGGAGCGGGCCTGATCGTGGGTGAAGTATTCCCAGGCGTTGCCGTCCGCGCTGTAGTCCTCGCGCACGGTGCCCCACTGCCGTTCGCTCAGGTAGGGGCCCCAGAATTTCCAGGGTGCGGCGCCGGTTCTCGCCGCCTCGAGTCGCTGTTGTTCGGCATTCATGAATGGAAGGGGGTCGAAAGGGTCCTGATTTGGGCGCCGTCCCGCGGAGATCGCGCATCCGGTTCGGCCAACCGGACCAATGCGGGGGCTCCGGGACGGGGACGGGGGCGCGTGGACATGCGGTGCGGGGATTTGAGAGCAGGGCGTCTGGCTGGCAAGGAGAAGTTGGCAACTCACTTTCACGGGGCCGCGCCCATTGACGGGGCGCGGGGGCCTTCTCCAAGCTGGCGCTTCCTTTCCTGCGTCATGAGTTCCAAGTCCTCAAAGCCGGGGCGGCCAGCCCCGGCATCGAAGTCCGCCCCGGCCAACATTTCCTCGCTGCTCCAGGAAAACCGGGTGTTTCCTCCGCCCAAGGACTTCGCCGCCCAGGCTCATCTGCGGTCCATGGCCGCCTACCGGAAGCTCTGGAAGGAGTCGGTCACGCGGCCGGAGACCTTTTGGGCGCGGCAGGCCAAGGCGGAACTGGTGTGGCAAAAGCCGTTCCAAAAGGTGCTCCAATGGAAGGAGCCGGTGGCCCGGTGGTTCACGGGGGGACGGCTCAATGTCTCGGCCAATTGCCTGGACCGCTGGCTGGGAACCCCGACCGCCAACAAGGCGGCGCTGATCTGGGAAGGCGAGCCGGCGACGGACGGACGCCCGGGCGAGGAGCGGGTACTGACCTACGCGCAGCTCCACCGCGAGGTGTGCCGGGTGGCCAACGTGCTGAAGCGCCATGGCATCGGGCGCGGCGACCGGGTGCTGATCTACCTGCCGATGGTGCCCGAGGCGGCCATCGCCATGCTCGCCTGCACCCGCATCGGCGCGGTGCACAGCGTGGTGTTTGGTGGCTTCAGCGCGCAGTCGGTCGCGGACCGGATCCATGACAGCGGCGCGCGCATGGTGATCACAGCCGACGGCGGCTACCGGCGCGGCGCAGTGGTGCCGTTGAAGAAGAATGTGGACGATGCCCTGACCCTGACGACACCCGAGGGCGTCCTGCTGGCGAAGTCCATCGAGAAGGTCATTGTCGTGCGCCGCTGCAGCAATGAAGTGCACATGGCCGAGGGACGCGACGTCTGGTGGCACCGGGAGTTGGAGTACGTCACTTCCAAATGTCCGGCTGCCGCCATGGATTCCGAGGCGCCTCTGTTCATCCTTTACACCAGCGGTTCCACGGGGAAGCCCAAGGGAATCCTGCACTCCACTGCCGGCTACCTCCTGGGCGCCAAACTGACCACCCGCTACGTCTTCGACCTTCGGGAGGAGGACGTCTATTGGTGCACAGCGGACGTCGGCTGGGTGACCGGTCACAGCTACATCGTCTATGGGCCGCTGGCGAACGGCGCGACTGCCGTCATGTACGAGGGGGCGCCCAACTGGCCGGAGCCGGACCGCTTCTGGCGCCTCATTGAGAAGTACCGGGTGACGATCCTGTACACCGCGCCCACGGCCATTCGCGCCTTCATGAAGTGGGGCGAGGCGTGGCCCGAGAAACATGACCTCACGTCCCTGCGTCTTCTGGGGTCAGTCGGCGAACCGATCAATCCGGAGGCCTGGATGTGGTACCACAAGGTGATCGGCGGCGGGCGCTGTCCGATCGTGGACACCTGGTGGCAGACGGAGACCGGCGGAATCATGATCTCGCCATTGCCCGGGGTGACTCCCACCAAGCCAGGCACCGCGACGCTGCCGTTTTTTGGCGTCCTGCCGGAGGTGGTGGACGACCAGGGGCGTCCGGTGCCGAAGGGCACGGGCGGCAAGCTGGTGGTGCGCAAGCCCTGGCCCTCGATGCTGCGGGGCATTTGGGGCGATGCGAAGCGGTTCAAGGAGGTGTACTGGAGCGAGGTTCCGGGCAGCTATTTCACCGGCGACGGGTGCCGCCAGGACGAAGACGGCTACTTCTGGATCGTGGGCCGCATTGACGACGTGCTCAACGTGGCCGGACACCGCATCGGCACCGCGGAAATCGAGAGCGCCTTGGTCAGCCATCGGTCCGTGGCCGAGGCTGCGGTCGTGGGGCGTGCTGACGAACTCAAGGGTCAGGCGCTGGTGTGTTTCGTCACGCTCAAGGCGGGCGTTTCGGCCACCAATGAGTTGAAGCACGAGCTTCGCAATCACATCGGCAAGGAGATCGGTCCGGTGGCCAAGCCCGATGAGGTTCGTTTCGCCGACGCGCTGCCCAAGACCCGCTCGGGCAAGATCATGCGCCGTCTGCTCAAGCAGGTGGCCAGCGGAACCGAGATCCGCGGGGACACCACCACGCTCGAGGACTTCAGTGTGCTGGCGAAGCTGGCGTCTTCGGATGAGGGTTGAGCCGGAGCGTTGCCCGTTCGCCGGAAGAGTTTGAGCCTCACGCAAAGTGCGCGGAGGGCGCAAAGGAGAGAATTTTCCTCGCGTCCTTTGCGGGCTTGGCGTGAGGCACGGAAATATCCCAAAGGCATCCTTAGGGTGGCGCTTGCTTCGTCCTCCTTTCGGCCCACCAACGGCTGAGTGTGGAGGCCGTCAGCGCGAGGATCAGAACCACGCCCGTGAACAGGCCGGAAAGCTCCCCGGCGAAGCTCAGGGTGGCTGGAATGCGGGTGAGCCCGTTGGTCAGGATGGCCATCGCCGCCACGCCGAGCAGGGTCCCGTGAACGGATCCGACGCCGCCGAAGATGCTGGTGCCTCCCAGCACCACGGCGGTGATGGCCGCCAGTTCGTACCCCATGCCGGCGTCGGCCTTGGCCGTGCCCAGGCGCGCGGTGTAGGTCAGCGCTGCGATGCCGACGACCAGCCCTGTGGCGACATAGGCGGCGGCGGTCCGTTGGGCCACCGGCAGACCGGCATAGCGGGCGCCTTCCGGGGCGAACCCGATCACGCGCCAGGAGCGTCCCCAAGTGCCGCGGTGCACCAGGAGTCCGATGACCACGGCCACCAGGGCCAGGATCCAGGCCTGGACCGGCAGGCCGGCGAGACCGCCCTGGCCGAGCCGGAGGAAGGATTCGGGAAAGTTGGTGAAGGCGTCGGTACCGCGGGTGAGGGCTTCAGCAAGACCTCGGAACAGCGAGAAGGTGCCGAGGGTGACGATGAGCGGCGGCAGCCGGAAGCGGGTCACGAGGAGGGCGTTGATTCCGCCACAGCCGGCGCCAACGGCGACCGTGGCCGCGGCAGCAACCGGCCAGGGCCATCCGGCGTCCCGCCAGAGCTTTCCGAAGACCACGGCGCAGAGGCCGAGCAGGGAACCTACCGAGAGATCAATACCGCCGGTCAGGATCACCGGGAGCATCACCAGGGCGATCAACCCGATCTCGGCAGAGTGTCGCACCAGGTTGGTCAGATTGTCCGGAGTGAGAAAGTTCCGCCCGGCCGAGCTGAACAGCACCAGTTCCAGCAGCACCACAAGAAACAGGATCGCTTCGTGGGAGCGCAGAGAACCCTTCGGCTGGATCGTCGCAGATTTTGGTGAGTCGGGGCTCATCGGGCCGTCCTCTTCCTGCGGAATCCTTCCGCCAGCACGGCCAGGAGGATGACCAGCCCCTGGATGGCCCGGTCCCAGTACGGCTTGACGCCCAGATAGGTCAGTGCCGGGCCGATGCAGGCCAGCAGGAGGAAGCCAGCAAATACGCCCCAAAGAGACCCACGGCCGCCCGATACGGCGATGCCTCCCACGACCGCGGCGGCGATGGCTTCGAGTTCGAGGGCGCGTCCGGTGGCGGGATCCACCTGGGGGGACTGGACCAGATTGAGGACGGCGGCCAGTCCGGTGAGCGTTCCTAGAAGCACGAAGACGCCGAAGGTGAGGCGGTTCGGATGAAGTCCGGCTAGCCGGGCCGCCTCGGCATCGGACCCTACGGCATACACATGCCGTCCGCCAGCGAGGTGGCGCAATCCGATCGCCATCCCGGCCAGCACCAGCAGCGCGGTGCCGCAGACAATCCATTGGCCGGCCACCATGGGGAGTCCGAACCACTGGATGCCGTCCGGCAGGTTGATGAAGATTCCCTGGCGGGCGAGGCGCAGCGCTTCCCTCCAGGTGACCATGGTGGCCAGGGTGACGACGATGGAGGGGAGGCGGAGTCCGGCGACCAGGAATCCGTTGAACGCCCCGCCTGCCGCCCCGAGTAGCACGGCGAGGGCCAGGGCAAATGCCGGCGGCATGCCGCGGGCCGAGAGGATCCCGGCCGCAACGGAGCAGACCGCGAACAGGGAGCCGACGGAGATGTCAATCTGGCGCGTCAGTAGGACGACTGCGATCCCGCAGGTCACGATGAGGCGCGGCGCGGCGGCGGTGAGGCGGGACAGCAGCGGCTGAGGCTCGAAGAATCCCGGTGCCAGCACCGCCAGGGTGGCCAGCAACACCAGCAGCACCGCGGTGACCGATGTTTCGCGGGAGAGCTCCAGACGTTGCTGCGACCGGTTCGGAGGCGCGGCGGGAGACCGGGCCGCATCTGTCATGCAGCCTCCTTGGCGTCTACGGTGCGGCCGAGGGCCGCCGCCATTACCTGGGACGGATCGGCGCCGCGATGGAACACCGAGACCAGCCGGCCGCCGCGCAACACTCCGATGCGGTCGCTCATGCCGAGGATTTCGGGCAGGTCGCTGGAGATCATCACGATCGCCAGGCCGTCGTCGGCGAGCCGGCGGATCAGGCGATGGATCTCCGCCTTGGCCCCGATGTCCACCCCCTGGGTGGGCTCATCGAGCAGCAGCACTTTGGGGCGCGTGGCGAGCCATCGGGACAGGGCCACTTTCTGCTGGTTGCCTCCCGACAGGGTTCCTGAGGGAGCGCCGGGGCCGGCGGTGCGGATTCCCAAGTCGGCGATGAAACGTCCGGCGAGGTCGGCTTCGACGTCGGGCCGTATCCATCCGCGAGGGAACAGCGTGGGATGGACCGCGAGGGAGATGTTGTGGGCCACCGGCATCTCGAGCACCACGCCATGCCGGCGCCGGTCCTCGGGAACGTAGGCGATGCCCCGGGCGACGGCGTCGCGAGGCGAGCGGATGCGGACCCGGCGTCCATCCAGTACGATTTCCCCCGAGTCGGCCGGGGTGATACCGAACAGCGTGCGCGCCAGCTCCGTTCGCCCGGCCCCCACGAGACCGGCGAGGCCAAGGATCTCGCCGGCGCGCAGTTCGAAGGTGATTTCCCGGATTCCCGCTTCCGCGGAAGCAAGGTCCCGGACGGACAGGACCACCGCTCCCGGCGGGTTTCCTGCCTCCGGATACAATTGCGCGATTTCCCGTCCGACCATGCAGCGGATGAGCTTCGCTTCGGTCAGCGGCGCGTCCATTTCCTGCGCTCCCGGTCGGACCGGCCTGGTGGCGATGCTTTCGCCATCGCGAAGGACAGTCACCCGATCCGCCAGGGCGAAAACCTCCTCGAGTCGGTGGGTGATGTACACCACGGCCACGCCCTCGTTCCGCAAGTTGCGGACGATTCCGTGCAGACGTTCCTGGTCCGCGCGGGTGAGGGAGGCGGTCGGCTCGTCGAAGAGAAGGATCCGGGCGCCGGTGCCCAGCGCGCTGGCGATTTCCACCAGTTGCTGTTCGGGCATGGAAAGTTCCGATACCGGAGAATCCGGGCTGAACCCGGCGCCCAGCCGGTCCAGCAGCCCGGCAGCCCGGCGGCGGCGCTCCGCCCAGCGCACGCGCCGGAACGGGGCGGCCGACTCCAGCCGCAGCGCCAGGTTTTCCGCCACCGAGAGGTCTGGAAACAGGGAGGGTTGTTGATAAACGCAGGCAATTCCCAGGGCGCGTGCGCGGTCCGGAGAGCCGATTCGAACCGCGCGTCCCTCCAGGCGGATTTCCCCGCGGTCTGGAGCGTGGGCGCCGGTGACGATGCGGATCAGCGTGGACTTTCCCGCCCCGTTCTCCCCCAGCAGCGCGTGGACTTCGCCCGCCCGCAGGTCGAAGGAGACCCCGCGCAGCGCTTGGACGGCGCCAAACGCCTTCTGGATGCCTTCGAGTTGGAGGATCGGAACGGCCACGGACTGGGGAACTTCAGGGTGGGGCGAGACGCTCGCGAAATGCGGTCCGGGCGTCCATGGAATTTCCCGGACGCCGCGTCCCCGGTGTTCCTTCATGCGCGGTGAACTTTCGATGTGACTGTGGGCGCCAGTGGGGCAACCTCGCCGCGCGATGAGTTCTGAAATCCCGGCTACCGAATTGTCCGTCGTTCTCTTCCTGACTGCCGATCCGGATCGCACCGCCGCCTTCTATCGGGACGTGTTCGCCCTGCCGCTCGCCGCCGAGCGTCACGATGGGCGCCAAACCCATTACGCCGGCCGGGTGGGATCGTTGTATTTCACCATCCAGTCGGCCGCGGATATCGGCGAGCCTCCCGAGCGCGGACACGATTCGCTCCAGCTTTGTTTTACGACCCCGGACATGGGGGCCTTCCTGAAGCACCTGGACCGACTGGGAGTGAAGCCTCTGCATTCTCCCCGAAGGTTCGAAAGAACCACCTTCGTCACGCTATTGGATCCGGACCGTCGCCACCTGCGGGTGATGACTCCCTGGGAGGCTGGCGGAGCGGCGGAAGGCGATTGATTGCCATCACCCGGATGTTGCCGGATGCCCGGCCGGGAGGCGGGGTTTGGAGGCGACGCAATCCAGGATCACGGCTGCGGCTCGGTCCGCCGTGCCGGGAGTTCCCAGCGACCGCGCCACGGCCCGCAACCGGGTGCGCGTCGTCTGCCGGAGCCCGGGATCGCGGAGGAAGCGAAGCAGCGCCTCCGACAGCGCTTCCGGGGTGGCGAAGTGCTGGACGAATTCGGGGAGGATGGGTTCGCCCGCCAGCAGGTTGGGCATGGCTAGGCTGCGGACGGTTACGATGCGCCGTCCGATCTCGAAGGTCAGGCGGGACGTCCGGTAGAGAGCCGCGGTAGGGACGCCATACCAGGCGCACTCGAGCGTGACCGTGCCGGTGGAAGCGAGGGCGACGGTGGCGGTGCGCAGGGCGGCATCCAATTCGCCGACCTGTGCCGCCACTTCAGGATACGCCGCCAGGAATGGGGCCGCGGCCGGCTGCAGTTCCGTGCGCGGCAGGACGAGTCGCAGGCGGGCGCCGGTGGCTTGCGCCACATTTCGGGCGGCGGGCAGCATGACCGGCAGGTGGCGCTGCAATTCGCCGGGCCGGCTGCCGGGGAGCAGCACCACTACGGGCGGCCCCTCCTGCGGCGGTTCGACATCGAAGGGCGGCGGCGCCTGCGCGTGCCGGTCCACGATCGGATGGCCAACAAAGGTGACCGGCAGGCGGGGAGCCCGTTCCGCGTACCAGGCGGGCTCAAACGGCAGGATGGACAGCAGAAGGTCATGGGTTTGCTCCAGACGGCGGGCGCGACCGGGGCGGGACGCCCAGACCTGCGGGGAAATGTACTGGATCAACCGGGGCCGCCAGTTGCCGAAAGGGCCGGAAGATTGCCGGGACATGCGGCGGATGGCTCCGGCGAGGCGCAGGTTGAATCCGGCGTAGTCCACGCCCACCACCACGTCAGGCACCTGATCCCGGGCGGCCTGCTTCAGGTCCTCAAAAACCCGGCGAAACCAGCGGAGCCGGGCAAGGATTTCGAGCCCGATCACCGAATGCCCGGTGAGTTCGTGGCAGAGCTGGACGCCAGCAGCCGCCATGGCCGGACCGCCGGCCCCGAAGAAACGCGGCGGCACCGGTCCGGCGGCCCGTCGCAGCGCGGTGACAAGTTCGGCGGCTGCCAGGTCGCCGCTGGGGTCGCCGGCCACCATTAGAACATGGAGCGGAGTCATGCGCGGGAACTGGCTTCCCATCCGAAGGGGCGTGGTGTGGTCAAGAATTTTTGAAAATGGTTTTGACACTTCAGCGCGATCCCCACATAGCTTGTCGCTCTTTCGCTGGTGGATTCGCATTCTCCAGCGTCGAACAATGGAGCGGGAGGGCGTCGCCCGTCAGCACCGCACACAACAATGCCAAGCAAACGTTATCAAAAGGCGCTGGGACTTGTCGATTCCAGCAAGAACTATCCGCTCGCACAAGCGGTCGAAGTGCTCGCGAAATTTCCGAAGGCCAAGTTCAGCGAAACCGTGGACCTGGCCTTCCGGTTGGGGGTGGATCCCAAGCAGTCCGACCAAATGGTGCGCGGTACCTGCCCGCTGCCGCACGGTTCGGGCAAGCAGGTGCGGGTATTGGTGTTCACCAAGCCGGGAGCTCAGGCGGAGGCTGCCCGGGCGGCTGGCGCCGAGCACGTGGGCTTTGACGATTACATCAAAAAGTGCCAGGAGGGGTGGGCGGACTTCGATGTCGCCATCGCCACGGCCGAGGCCATGTCGGAGGTCCGCAAGCTGGGCAAGGTGCTCGGTCCCCGCGGGTTGATGCCCAATCCCAAGACCGGCACCGTCACCGAGGACGTCGCGCGGGCGGTGAAGGAAGTGAAGGCGGGTCGGGTGGAGTTCAAGATTGACAAGGCCGGCAATGTGCATGTGCCGGTGGGCAAGGCGACCTTTTCGCCCCAACAGATTGCCGAGAACGCCCGGGGAGTGATCGAGGCGGTCATCAGGTCCCGTCCGTCCAGCGCGAAGGGAGTCTTCGTCCGCTCCTGCACCCTCTCTCTGACCATGAGCCCGCCGGTGCGGCTGGACCTCAAGGAATTCGGCGCCAACTGAACTGATCCGCAACCTCCGATTATTTCGATCTTCCATGCGTGCCGAAAAGAAATTCATTTCCGCCGAGTACCTGGCCCAGCTGAGCGCCTCGCCGTTCTTCCTGGTGGTGGATTACCAGGGGTTGGACGTCTCCCGATTCACCGAGCTTCGCAAGCGCCTCCGCAAGGCAGGGGGCGAGGTGCATGTGGTCAAGAACACCATCTTCCGCGTGGCGGCCAAGGAGGCCGGCCTGGCGGACCTGACCGGCTCGCTGGCCGGTCAGTTGGCGGTGGTGACCGGTCCCAAGGATATCGCCGCCTCCGCCAAGGTGGTGAAGAACTTTCAGGCCGAGTTCGAGAAGCCCAAGCTGCAATTCGGCTATCTGGGCAGCCAGCGGCTGTCCGCGGACGAGGTCAAGGCCATCGCCGACCTGCCCCCGCTCAGCGAGATTCAGGGCCGCATCCTGGGATTGCTCCAGGCGCCGGCACAGAAGTTGGCCGCGATCATCGGTACCCCGGGCACCCAGCTCGCCCGGGTCGTCAAGGCCCGCGCTGACCAGGGCGGTGCGGCCTGATTCCTTTTCGGGAGCGGGTTCTGTCCGGACCCACTTCCGGGAAACCAACAGAGTATATCGTCGGTCCGCAGGCAGCGGACTAATCCGGAAGGGCCCTTCCGCCGACGAGACTGACGGAACGAACCAAGATACAAGGACACAACAGATATGGCAGACATCAATCAAATCGTGGAGGACCTGAGCAAGCTCACCGTGCTGGAGGCGGCGGAGTTGGTGAAGGCCCTGGAGACCAAGTGGGGCGTCACGGCGGCGGCGCCGGTGGCGGTGGCCGCAGTGGCGGGTGGCGGTGGTGGCGGCGCGGCCGCGGCCCCGGCGGCCGAAGCGGCCAAGGACACTTTTGACGTCGTGCTGGCCTCGGTGCCGGCCGACAAGAAGATTGCGGCCATCAAGGTGGTTCGCGAGGTCAAGGCTGGTCTCGGTCTGGCCGAGGCGAAAGCCCTGGTGGAAGGCGCTCCCAAGGTGGTGCTCGAAGGCGCCCCCAAGGCGGAGGCCGAAGCCGCCAAGAAGAAGCTCGAAGAGGCCGGTGCCAAGGTCGAGCTCAAGTAGATCCTGTTTTCACGGGGGGCGGGACCCGGTCCCGCCTGCCCGCTCCCTTGTGCCGGCGGCAGGTGTTTGCCGGCACGCCAATGGATGTTAGCCTCTGGGAACGTTGCAGAATCAGAGCCGCCGGTAGGACGAGTCCGGGTGATTTTCCAGGTCGGGAAGTCATCCGGGTTCGTCGTATTGCTTTGCGTCGAAACAAGAGTGCCGGCTGTCCGGCCACATTGAAATCAAGGTCGCCATGCCACAAAAAGCCACGGAGCGCATCAACTTCGGAAAGATCAAGGAGGTCATCGCGCCGCCCAACCTGATCGAGATCCAACTGGACTCCTACAAAGAGTTCCTCCAGGCCGACGTCCCGCAGGCCAAACGCAAGAACACCGGCCTCCAGGCGGTGTTCACTGAGGTCTTTCCCATTGAGAGTTACGATGGCAAGACGGTGCTCGACTTTCACAGCTACGAGATCCAAGAGCCCAAGGTGGACTGGCTCGAATGCCTTCGCGAAGGCCTGACCTTCGGAGCGCCGCTGTACGTCACCTTCCTGCTGAAGGACGAGAAGGGTACCAAGGAGGAGAAGGTGTTCATGGGTGAGATTCCCCTCATGACACCGCAGGGTACCTTCGTGATCAACGGCGCGGAGCGGGTCATCGTCAGCCAGTTGCATCGTTCCCCCGGACTGGCCTTCGAGACCACCCAGCACCCCAACGGCAAGCTGCTCCACAGCTTCCGCATCATCCCGGACCGTGGTTCGTGGTATGAGGCGCAGTTCGACACCAGCGACCTGCTGTACGTGTACCTGGACCGCAAAAAGCGTCGCCGCAAGTTCTTGACGACGACGTTTTTCCGGGCGCTGTACGCCATCCCCGAGGCGCGGCTGCATCCCAAGCCGGATTCCAAGATCGTTCCGGAAGATGTCGGCAAGGATGGCGAAATCCTTGATCTCTTCTATTCCATCGAGGATCTCTCCCTGAAGGAGGCTGAAAAGCTGGAGGACATCCAAAACAAGGTGCTCATCGAAGATGCCATGGATCTCGACAAGAGCATCGTGGTGGCCCGGGCCTTCGAACCGCTGTCTAAGGCGGTCGTCAAGCAGATTGGCGAGTTGGGCCTGACCCGCATCCGGGTGGTGGATACCTCCGTGGACGAGGGGATCGTCATCAAGTGCCTCAAGAAGGATCCGACCAAAAACGCCGACGAGGCTCTCAAGGACATCTATCGCCGGCTGCGGCCGGGAGATCCTCCGACCGCGGCCAACGCCAAGGCGCTGATCAAGCGGCTGTTCTTCGATCCGAAGCGCTATGACCTCGGGCGCGTCGGCCGTTACAAGATCAACCAGAAGCTCAACTTCGCGGAGAGCGATTCGCGCATTCTGACCGGGCGCGATCTCCTGGAGGCCACCAAGTACCTGCTCAAGCTCAAGAAGGGCGAAGGGAGCCTGGATGACATTGACCATCTCGGCAGCCGGCGCATCCGCACCGTGGGCGAGTTGCTCGCCAACCAGTGCCGGGTGGGGTTGGCCCGCACCGAGCGGTTGGTGAAGGAGCGCATGACGCTCTTTGATCAGACGCTGGACACGATGACGCCGCAAAAGCTCATCAATCCGAAGGCGCTGTCGGCCGTAGTCCGGGATTTCTTCGGCCGTAGCCAGTTGAGCCAGTTCATGGACCAGATCAATCCCTTGGCCGAACTGACCCACAAGCGCCGCCTGTCGGCGCTTGGGCCCGGGGGACTCAGTCGGGACCGGGCGGGCTTCGAGGTTCGCGACGTGCATCCGTCGCACTACGGCCGGATCTGTCCGATCGAGACGCCGGAAGGTCCGAACATCGGCCTCATTGCTTCCCTGGCCACCTTTGCCCGGGTCAACGATTACGGATTCATCGAGACGCCCTACCGCAAGGTGGTTCACGGCCGGGTGTCCGAGCAGATTGACTATCTGACTGGCGATCGGGAGGAAGGCTTCACCATCGCGCAGGCCAATGCGCAGATTGACGAAAAGGGCCGCTTCCTGACCGAGAAGGTCACCTGCCGTAACAAAGGCGACTTCGTGGACGTCGAGCCCGACAAGGTGGATTACATGGACGTGTCGCCGAAGCAGTTGGTGTCGGTGGCGGCCGGCCTGATTCCATTCCTGGAGCACGACGACGCCAACCGAGCGCTGATGGGGTCCAACATGCAGCGGCAGGGGGTGCCGTTGCTGGTGACCGAGGCGCCGTTTGTGGCAACCGGCCTGGAGGAACGCGTCGCCCGCGACTCCCGGGCGGTCATCGTGGCGGAGGATGCCGGTAAGGTCGCCGCGCTCACCGGAAGCCAGATCATCATCACCAAGGATGGCAAACTTCCAGAGGGCAAGAAGAAGATCAAAAACGATCCCGGAGCCGGCGTGTGGGTGTACCAGGTGCGCAAATTCATGCGCTCCAACGCCGCCACCTGCATCAATCAGAAGATCCTCGTCGCCAAGGGCGAAACGGTCCGGAAGGGCCAGGTGCTGGCCGACGGCCCCTGCACCCAGGGCGGCGAGCTGGCCCTCGGGCGCAACGCGCTGGTCGCGTTCATGCCGTGGAACGGATACAACTTCGAGGATGCCATCCTGATCTCCGAGCGGATCGCGAAGGACGACGTGTTCACCTCGATCCACATTGACGAGTTCGAGGTGGTGGCCCGCGATACCAAGCTCGGGCCCGAGGAGATCACCCGCGACATTCCCAATGTCGGCGAGGAGGCCTTGAAAAACCTGGGGCTCGACGGCGTGATTCGCGTCGGGGCCGAGGTGAAACCGGGCGACATCCTGGTGGGCAAGATCACTCCCAAGTCGGAGACTGAGCTGGCCCCCGAGGAGCGGTTGCTGCGCGCGATCTTCGGCGAGAAGGCCGCTGACGTGAAGGACACCTCCCTTCGGGTGCCGTCGGGCACCTACGGCATCGTGATGGACATCAAGGTGTCCGCGAAGGCCGACGGCGCCAAGGGCGGCTCCCGCAAGGAGGAAAAGGACGCGCCAAAGAAGGCGGCCAAGGAAGCCGACGAAGGCTTCAAGTCCAAGAAGGAGGAGTTGCTGGAGCAGTTGACCGAGGCGCTCTCCAACATCCTGCTCGGTGAAAAGATTCCGCTCGACGTCGTCAACAGCCAGACCGGCGAGATCATCATTCCGGCCAACCGGAAGATCACCAAGACGCTCCTCAAGAAGCTCGCCACGGTCTATGACCGTATCGAGATTGATCCCTCGCCGATCCGCAACAAGATCAACGAGATCATCGGGGTCTTTAAGAAGAAGTTCGACGACCTCGAATCGCAGCACGCCGAAGAGATGGAGCGCATGGAGTCGGGCGAGGAGACCGACGGCGGCGTGGTGAAGCAGGTCAAGGTTTATGTCGCCTCCAAGCGCAAGCTGTCGGTCGGCGACAAGATGGCCGGCCGCCATGGCAACAAGGGCGTGGTCGCCGCGATCGTTCCCGAGCAGGACATGCCGTTCCTTGCGGACGGCACTCCGGTGGACATCGTGCTGAACCCGCTGGGCGTTCCCTCGCGCATGAACGTCGGACAATTGCTGGAAACCCACCTGGGTTGGGCCTGCCGCATCCTGGGCGTCAAGATCGCCACGCCCGTCTTCGACGGCATCAAGGAAAAGGAGGTCCGCAACTACCTCAAGGAGGTGGTGGACGGCCAGAAGAAGCGGGGCCTGACGCCGTTGGTCGGCGAGAATGGCAAGGCGACCCTCTACGACGGGCGCACGGGCGAGCCGTTCGACCAGGAGGTCGTGGTCGGATACATCTACATGCTGAAGCTCGGTCACCTTGTGGCCGATAAAATTCACGCGCGGGCCGTCGGTCCCTACTCCCTCGTCACCCAGCAGCCGCTGGGCGGCAAGGCGCAGTACGGCGGACAGCGCTTCGGCGAGATGGAAGTGTGGGCAATGGAGGCGTATGGCGCGGCCTACACCCTCCAGGAACTCCTCACCGTCAAGTCGGACGACGTCCAGGGCCGGACGCGAATCTATGAGAGCATCGTGAAGGGCGACAACACGCTGGAGGCCGGCATCCCCGAGTCGTTCAACGTGCTGGTCAAGGAAATGCAGTCACTGGGCCTGGATGTCCGGGTGGGTTATTCCAACCCGGCCGAGGCGCCTCAAACCCCCACGTCGGCGCTTGCTGCGCTGGCTTAACCGTTGGATCCAACTGTCACCGCCAATCCATATCGTATGATTTCCTCCAGGGATACCGCCCGTGAATTGCTCGGCCTCGACAAGGTCAATCAAGTGGATCATGTCGCGATCCAGGTCGCGTCGCCGGAAATGATCCGCTCCTGGTCCAAGGGCGAGGTCAAGAACCCCGAGACCATCAACTACCGCACGTTCAAGCCCGAGAAAGGCGGTTTGTTCTGCGAGCGCATCTTCGGTCCGGTCAAGGACTGGGAATGCTCCTGCGGCAAATACAAGCGCATCAAGCATCGCGGCGTGGTCTGTGACCGCTGCGGCGTCGAGGTGACCCTCGCGCGCGTTCGCCGCGAACGTATGGGGCACATCGAGTTGGCCGTGCCGGTGTCGCATATCTGGTTCTTCAAGTGCATGCCGTCCCGCATCGGCCTGATGCTCGACATGACGGCCCGCAACCTGGAACGGGTGATTTACTACGAGGACTACATGGTCATTGATCCGGGCAATACCCCGCTCAAGGACCTGCAGTTGCTCAGCGAGCATGAGTACCGCGAGGCGCGCGCCACCTATGGCAACGACGCCTTCGTCGCCAAGATGGGCGCCGAGGCCGTCCGCGACGCCCTCGCCAAGATCGAGTTGGAGAAGACCGTGGAATCCCTCCAGCAGCAGATGCTGGAGACCAAGTCCAAACAGAACCGCAAAAAGATCGCCAAGCGGATCAAGCTCTATCAGGGCTTCCTGAAGTCCAAGAGCCGTCCGGACTGGATGATCCTCACGGTGCTGCCGGTCATCCCGCCGGACCTGCGCCCGCTGGTGCCCCTGGAGGGCGGCCGTTTCGCGACTTCCGACCTCAACGACCTGTACCGGCGCGTCATCAACCGGAACAACCGGTTGAAAAACCTGCTCCAGCTCAAGACCCCCGAGGTCATCATCCGGAACGAGAAGCGCATGCTTCAGGAGGCGGTGGACGCCCTGTTCGACAACGGACGCCATGGCCGCGCGGTGACCGGGGCGGGCAATCGCGCCCTCAAGTCGCTTTCGGACATGCTCAAGGGCAAGTCCGGACGCTTCCGCCAGAATCTGCTGGGCAAGCGCGTGGACTATTCCGGCCGCTCGGTGATCGTCATCGGACCGGAGCTGAAGCTGCACCAGTGCGGCCTGCCCAAGAAAATGGCCCTCGTGCTGTTCGAGCCCTTCATCATCCGCAAGCTCAAGGACCGCGGCTACGTCCACACCGTCCGTTCGGCCAAGAAGATGATCGAGCGCCAGTCGCCCGAAGTGTGGGACATCCTGGAGGAGGTGACCCGCGGGCATCCGGTGATGCTGAACCGCGCTCCGACCCTCCACCGCCTGTCCATCCAGGCGTTCGAGCCGACCCTCATCGAAGGCGAGGCCATTCGCATCCATCCGTTGGTCTGCACCGCTTACAACGCGGACTTCGACGGCGACCAGATGGCGGTGCACGTGCCGCTGTCCGTCGAGGCCCAGATGGAGGCCCGGCTGCTCATGATGGCCCCGCTGAACATCTTCAGCCCGTCCAGCGGCAAGCCCATCATGACGCCGACCCAGGACATCACTCTCGGCTGTTATTACCTCACCGCCGAGCCGCGTCGTGTCCGCAAGGACAGCGATCGCCTGATGCTCTTCGGTTCCAAGGAAGAGGTCATCTTCGCGCACATGGACGGCGCACTCAAGACCCATGACCGGATCCGGGTGCGCAACCCGGACATCGGCCGCAAGACCACCTTCGGCAACGCCGAGGCGCGGGTCATCGAAACCACGGTGGGCCGGGTCATTTTCTCGGAAATCTGGCCGGAAGAGCTCGGTTTTGTGAACTTTCCCGTCGGGAAGTCCAAGCTCGGGGACCTGATCTTCAACTGCTACAAGGTCTGCGGACACGAACGCACGGTGGCCACCCTCGACAAGCTGAAGGAGATCGGCTTCGCCGAGGCGACGCGGGCCGGTGTTTCGATCGGGATTGATGACATGATCATCCCGACCGAAAAATCCCGGGAGATTGACCACGCCCTCAAGCAGATCGCCGACGTCGAGAAGCAGCACAAGAAGGGCGTCATCACCAACCAGGAGCGCTACAACAAGGTCATTGATATCTGGACCCACTGCACGGACCAGATCGCCAACGTGATGCTCAAGACGCTGGAGGCCAACCAGAGCAAGCGGGAGTACAACCCGGTGTTTCTGATGGTGGATTCCGGCGCCCGCGGCAACAAGGCGCAGGTCCGCCAGTTGGCCGGGCTTCGCGGCCTCATGGCCAAGCCGGACGGCTCGATCATCGAGAAGCCCATTTTGTCCAACTTTCGCGAGGGGCTCACGGTGCTCGAGTATTTCATCTCGACCCACGGCGCCCGGAAGGGACTCGCCGACACGGCGCTCAAGACCGCCGATTCGGGCTACATGACGCGCAAACTGGTGGACGCCGCTCAGGACGTGGTGATCCGCGAAGGCGATTGCGGCACGACCAACGGCATCGAGGTGGCCTCCATCTACGAGGGCGAGGAGGAGGTCGTGAAGATCAGTGAGCGCATCTTCGGCCGCTACTCCGCGGTGGACATCTTCGATCCCTCGGACCTGCAGGTGAAACTCATCGGGGCCGGCGAGGAGTTCGACGAAATCAAGTCTAAGGCGGTCGAGCGGGCCGGCATCGAGAAGGTGAAGATCCGCTCGGTGCTCACCTGCGAGACCAAGATCGGCGTCTGCGCCCACTGCTACGGCCGCAACCTCGGCACCGGGCGTCTGGTCGAGCCGGGCGAGGCGGTGGGCATCATCGCTGCGCAGTCCATCGGCGAGCCGGGAACGCAGCTCACGATGCGCACGTTCCACATCGGCGGCGCGGCGGCCCAGACCTACAAGCAGCCGCAGATCAAGGCAAAGCACGACGGCGTCGTGAAATACCAGGAGCTGCGCGTGGTCGCCCTCGACGACGGCAGCAACATCGTCCTCAACAAGAACGGTTCCCTGCTGATCCTCTCCGCGGACGGCAAGGAACTGGAGTCCCACTCCATCGTAGTCGGATCGGTCATCTCCGTGAAGGACGGAGGCCACGTGAAGAAGGGCGACATCTTCGTGGAATGGGACGCCTATAACGTGCCCATCATCTCGGAGAAGCCCGGACGCGTCCGTTTCTCGGACATCATCGAAGGCGTCACCATGAAGCAGGAGGTGGACGAGACCACCGGCCAGGAGGATCTGGTGATCATCGAGCACAAGGAGGATCTGCATCCCCAGATCGTGATTGAGGATGAGAAGGGAGATCCCCGGGCCCAGTATCCGATTCCCGCGGGCGCGCACCTTGTGGTGGGCGAAGGCGACGAGATTGGCGCCGGTTCCCTGCTGGCCAAGACGCCGCGGAAGGCGTCCAAGACCAAGGACATCACCGGCGGTCTGCCCCGCGTGGCGGAGTTGTTCGAGGCGCGGCGCCCGAAGGATGCCGCCGAGATCGCCCGCATTGACGGCGTGGTGGACTTCGGGCCGTCTGTCCGCGGCAAGCGCTGCATCATCGTCAAGGATCCGCAGACCGGAACCGAGGAGGAGCATCTGGTGCCGATGAGCAAGCACGTCATCGTGTACAAGGGCGACTTCGTGAAGAAGGGGCAGCAGTTGACCGACGGTCCCGTGGTGCCGCATGAGATCCTGGATGTCTGCGGACCACACGAACTCCAGGAGCACCTGGTCAACGAGGTGCAGGAGGTCTATCGCCTTCAGGGCGTCACGATCAACGACAAGCATGTCGAGATCATCATCCGGCAGATGCTCCGCAAGGTCCGCATCACCGAGCCCGGCGACACCATCTTCTTGTGGGGCGAGCAGATTGATAAGGTCGCCTTCGAGGAGGAGAATGCCCGCGTCGAGAAGATCGGCGGCAAGCCTGCAGAGGGAGCTCCGGTGCTGCTGGGCATCACCAAGGCTTCGTTGGAGACCGAGTCGTTCCTGAGCGCGGCGTCCTTCCAGGACACCACGCGCGTCCTGACGGAGGCGGCGACCATGGGCAAGTCGGACCCGCTGCGCGGCTTCAAGGAGAACGTCATCATGGGGCACATCATCCCGTCCGGAACTGGCTTTGGCGGTCACCGCGCGGTGAAGATCCGTCCGCTGGTGGAGATTCCCGACGATCCGGCACCGCCGGCCGTGGAATCCGAGGAATCCGTTGCCTCTCCGTTGTCCTCGCTCTGATTCAGAGTTTTTCAGAGGGCGGGCGATCTTTCCGATCGCCCGCCCTTTTCGTTTGCGGGCAACCGTTTCCCGACACCCGCCTTGACCCTCCGAGAGCCGCGGTGTTTCCTTGGTGCGTCGCGGAGAGGTGGCCGAGTGGCTGAAGGCGCTGGTTTGCTAAACCGGTTTACGGCCAAAAGCCGTAACGAGGGTTCGAATCCCTCCCTCTCCGCCATTTTTGTTAGTGTTTTTGATGGTGGTTGATTTTTGCCGACAGTTTGCCGACAATGTCGGCATGAAAGTCCGGCAGGACAGCGCCAAAAGCAGGAAGCCCACGGCTTCCTTCGTGGTCTCGGCAGGGTCGGTTTCCATTCCCGTTTACTCCCGCCGTCGATCAGTGGCCCGGTAGGGCATACACAGAGTTCACCCTAATTCTAAATCGCTTTCAAGATGAGACTAATTATGGCATGATGAGTGCATGTCAAGACCACGCCGGATCGATCCGCTACTGCTCCAACGGGCCCAAGAAAGGGTCGCCACCGCCACTTCCGTCGCTGCGCTGCGGCGTTGCCAGGCGGTGCTGCTGCCGGGGCTCTTGGGGGCCACGCTCGAACAAACCGCCACCGCCCTAGTACAACGTTTCACTGAAAAGTGAACAAAATGGTGGTAAAGGATCTGAGTTTCTGGCAGGCTTGTGTGAAGGGCGGTCTGAAAGTGCGGCGGGTGGCGGTCCAAAAGTGCGGCACCCTTGGGGGATGAGTGCTTGAAGGGGTGAGCGTGGTCAAGGGCGGGCGGAGGGGAGGACGGGAGCCGGGAAGGAGC
>Ga0268299_1001818_pt1 | contig 31659 bp, 28 predicted proteins | sample NOBtaG_FD_193484 | JGI IMG/M metagenome (GOLD analysis project Ga0268299, IMG submission 193484) | Activated sludge microbial communities from bioreactor in Nijmegen, Gelderland, Netherland - NOB reactor | ecosystem: Engineered > Bioreactor > Aerobic > Activated sludge | place: Netherlands... | reverse complement strand
CTTCATTCGTTAAATGGTCAGAAAATTTCTTTCGGAGAATGGATGCTCATGGGTGTTCCGGTTACATTGGTGTTGCTTACTTGTAATTACCTGATTGTTACGCGCATTCTTTTTCCTAACAACCTGAAAAAAATAAGCGGCTCAGATGAATTGATACAGAAAAAATTTACAGAACTGGGCCCCTTGCGGAAGGAAGAAAAAATGGTGCTTGTCATTTTTACGCTTACCTCTTTCTTCTGGATTTTTCAAGAAGCTGTCAACTACTGGGTAGGGATGGCCATCCTCAATGACACCAATATTGCAATGACCGGAGGCTTGCTGATGTTCATTGTTCCAACCGACTGGAAGAAGCTTTCTTTTTTACTCCAATGGAACGACACAAAAAATATTGCCTGGGGAATTCTGTTGCTGTTTGGAGGTGGGCTATGCCTGGCTGAAGGTTTGAACAAAACCGGCATCATTCAGTTTGTCGGGAACTGGATCATCGCACAAACCGATTACAGCATTTGGTTCATCCTTGCCCTGATTGTAATAAGTGTTGCGCTATCGGAAATGATGAGCAATGTGGCACTGGTCAATATCTTTATTCCGGTAATTTTTGGGATCGCGCAAGGTCTGAACATCAATCCGGTGCTGTTGGCTTTGCCGGTAACCCTCAGTGCCAGCATTGGGTTTATGTTTCCTATTGCCACTCCACCCAATGCGATAGTGTTTTCGAGCGGTTACATCCGGATGAAGGACATGATCCGGGCGGGGTTTCTGCTAAATATTACTTCTATTATTATCATCTGGATGGCCTCACTCACCCTGGTGAAATGGATTTTTGGATAAAAGGAAACTGATCGTCCTCTTAATCGTCTGAGTGCTGTCTGACGGCTCAAACACTTTAGTTTTGAATGGTCATTTAATCATTGGCATGTTTACGGATTATCAGTAAAAAGAAAGTCCACAACAAAAAGCTGTGGACTTTTACCTCAAAAAGGAAAACTTCTACTGGCCTCTCTCTTCTTTTATCTTTTTCTCTTCTACCAGGTAGGCTGCACCCAATCCAAGGCCACCAAAAACAAACAACATAGAGAAGTATGCGACCTCTTCCATATTATAGGCGCGATCAAGAAAATAGGCAATTAATAAACCGATTCCTGCTCCTATAAAAAGCAGTGATGCACGCAACGGCCCCGAAGTATTAGCTCGTTGTTTCTTCGTAAATAAAGTAGGGTCAACGCCTTTTTCAATCATGGCCATGCGCTCAGCATTCTCAAATCTGCGCACGTAAATAATCATATAAAAAAAACCGATAATGGCTACGATGGGTATCATAACGCCAAGAACTTCTGTAAGATCATTCATAAAACAACAATTTAAGTGAATTTGCCCCTATGACGCAGCTCCATCTGGTAAGGTTACACCTCATTTTGATACCAAATGGAGCAAATTCCAAATCTTAAACACCAAAACCCAAACTGTTTGAGATATGAAATTTGGAACTTGTAACTTACCCCTTGGGAATTGCGTCAAAGCTGCGTCATGACAGATGAATACTTGTTAATCGACAAGATTCTGGGGGGCGAACAGCAGTTGTATGCGGAGTTGGTAAACCGCTATAAAAGCTATACGTACACCATTGCCCTGAAGATTCTTGAAAACAGGCCCGAGGCTGAAGAAGTCGCGCAAGATGCTTTTATTAAAGCTTTCAATAGTCTGAAAGGCTTTAACCGCGAGTCGAAATTCTCGACCTGGCTTTACCGGATCGCCTTCAATACAGCAATCAGTTATAAAAGGAAGCGTAAAGCATCCTACCAAAGCATTGAAAACACTATTGTTGAGTACGATCAGGGGGAAGATGCCCTGGAACGATCGGATAAAAAAAAATATTTAGCACTAGCCATGGACAAGCTGAATGAAGCCGACCGCCTGGCATTGAACTTATTTTATTTGCAGGAGTTTTCGCTGGAAGAAATAGCCGATATCACCGGTATGCAGGCCAATACGGTGAAGGTGCGCGTACACCGGGCACGACAGCGATTGGCCGATGAATTGAAATTACTTCTTCAAAAAGAAGCCTTAACTTTATAGTTATGAAACCATCACACAACCAAGACGAAAAATTATTTGAATATCTGGATGGAACGCTCACTGGAGTTGAGAAAGATGCTCTGGAGCAACTCCTTCAAGCATCACCAGAACTAAGGTTCAGGCTGGAAGCGTTGCGCAAGGTTGACGCCCAACTCCGCCTGGTGAGAATTGAACATCCATCAAAAAATTTCACACAGAAGGTAATGAGCCGGCTCGAACAATACCCGGGCAAAAGCCTGACCTTGCGAAATGGAATTCTCCTGTTGGTTGGGGTGTTGGTCGCAGTTGGTATTGGCTCGATACTGGTTGCCAGTGGTGTATTTGATGGAACTGCCAGTATTGATCTGAATCAAACTCTATCAAACAAGTATATTCAAAAACCATTGCCAACCTTTAATTTTAATGGCAAACTGATGATGAACATCATTATCATGGTGAACCTGGCCTTGGCCTTTATCGTGCTGGACCGTACGATATTAAAACCCTGGTTCGAGCGCAGGAGAATGTCAGCGTGATCTGATTGGTTTTACCCGAGCTTCGCAAAAGGCTAATTCTTTTTTTCTTTTGGCTCGGGGCAGGGTATTTTCCATTCTTTCGCTAGACCCAGTTTTCCTTCTTTCGCCTTTTTAATGATTTCATCTTTCTTACCCTTGCATCCAACATCCATGAAGCGATAGTTGATGCCATTGATTTTGAAATTATAATGACAGGTGTTGGACGTACTGTGGCGTTTGGTGCAAACCAATTCAATTTCTTCCTGCTTAACCGAACCGGTAAAAGCTGTTAAAACCAAAACAACCGCGAAAATCATGACAGAAGTTTTCATCTCACAAAAATAAAAAACCCTGAATTACTCCAGGGTTTCAATATGGAACTTTAACTATTAATAACGATAGTAATCAGGTTTGAACGGACCCTTCACCTCCACGCCTATATATTTGGCTTGTTCCGGAGAAAGTGTTTCAAGTTCAACACCGATTTTCTTCAGGTGTAGGTTGGCTACTTTCTCGTCAAGGTGCTTGGGCAACATGTAAACTTTGTTTTCATACTTTTCGGTATTCGTCCAAAGTTCCAATTGCGCCAGCGTTTGGTTTGTGAATGAATTTGACATCACAAAAGAAGGGTGCCCTGTGGCACAGCCTAAATTTACCAGGCGGCCTTCGGCCAATAAAATAACCTGGCGGCCATTTTTCAATGTATAAAGATCAACCTGAGGTTTTACTTCATCTCTCGATGCATTCTTGTTCAACCATGCCACGTCAATCTCGTTATCGAAGTGGCCAATGTTACACACAATGGTCTTGTCTTTCATCGATTCGAAATGACGGCCCAACACAATTCCGAAATTACCGGTTGCCGTAACAACAATATCAGCATCCTTTACAGCGTCATCCATTTTTTTCACAGCATACCCATCCATGGCGGCCTGAAGGGCGCAGATTGGGTCAATCTCTGTTACGATCACACGGGCACCTGCACCGCGTAAGGAAGCTGCCGATCCTTTACCCACATCACCGTATCCGGCAACAACAGCTACTTTACCGGCCAGCATCACATCGGTCGCTCTGCGGATCGCATCCACCAATGATTCTTTACAGCCGTATTTATTATCAAACTTCGACTTGGTAACAGAGTCGTTAATGTTAATGGCAGGCAATGGAAGTTTTCCGTTGTGCTGGCGCTCCACCAAACGGTGAACACCTGTTGTAGTTTCTTCAGAAATACCACGAATACCTTGTACTAATTCAGGGTAACGATCCAATACCATATTGGTGAGGTCGCCACCGTCATCTAAAATCATATTCAGGGGTTTACCCTCTTTAAAGGCAAACAGGGTTTGTTCAATACACCAGTCAAATTCCTTTTCGTTCATACCTTTCCAGGCATATACTGGAATTCCGGCAGCAGCAATAGCCGCGGCAGCATGATCCTGGGTGGAAAAAATATTACACGATGACCAGCTTACTTCGGCACCCAGTTCAATCAGGGTCTCAATTAATACAGCCGTTTGAATAGTCATGTGCAGGCAGCCGGCAATGCGCGCACCGCTTAATGGTTTTTTGGAACCATATTCTTCCCGGATAGCCATTAAACCAGGCATTTCTGCCTCCGCCAATGTTATTTCTTTACGTCCCCAGGCTGCCAGGGAAAGATCTTTAACCTTAAATTTTACTGTTGAATCTACGGTTGTATTTGCCATAATTAGTTTGTTTTCGCTTTTGAACAGGCAAAGATACCATAAAGGGGTTAAAAAATCATCAACGATGAACCATTCCCTTTACCTTCCTGTTTTGCCTAAAATTTAAGCTATGTCTAAACCTAAGATTAAAGTTGATATTGTATCGGATGTTGTATGCCCATGGTGTTACATTGGTAAACGCAGGTTAGAAAGAGCCATTGACTCGTTGAAGGATCGGTTTGAATTTGATTTAAAATACCATCCTTTCGAACTTAATCCGGAAATACCTTCAGGTGGTGTTGATCAGAAATCTCACTTTACCAAAAAATTTGGCGGAGAAGATCGCTACCAGAAAATTACCAACCATGTTACCCAGGTAGCTTCAGGCGAAGGTTTACATTTTGATTTTGAAAAACAAAACGTTACGCCCAACACCCGCCAGGCACATTCCATCATTCAACTTGCGTTACCGGAAGGAAAACAACCGGCTGTGAAGGAGGCATTCATGAAGGCTTATTTTGTTGATGGCATAGATCTTTCTAAAAAAGAAAACTTGTTACAGATTGCTGAAACCGCAGGCTTATCAAAATCAACGGTAGAAAAACTACTGGCCAACGATGAGGGTTTAAAAGAAGTGGCAAAAGCTGAACACGAACTTCAGAAGCTCGGAATTACGGGAGTTCCCTTTTACATCATCAATAATAAGTACGGAATTTCAGGAGCACAACCTACCGAATCGTTTATTGAAGCTTTTGAAAATATTGCATCGGAAGTCAATGTTGAAAACCCCTGACCGATCAGGCAAACCCTTTCATCCACGCCACGGCAGCTTCAATGGAATTGAATACCTTAAGTTCAATTCCAAAATCACCGGTTACCGCAATCATGCGTTTGTAATAATCGGCACGGACCGGGTCGGTAAATCCAACAGTACCAATTCTTTTTAAACCATTTTCCGCTGCGCTTTTCAACACATTGGCAATAAACCATTTTTGATCTTCAGGGCTAATTACCCCCTGGTCTCTCAGGTCTGCAATCCAGCCGGGTGTATTATACGTTCGGATGGTTTGCAGCATCACCTCAAATACCTTGTGGTATTCTTCACTGGTAACACTTCGTTTCCAAATGATAGCCGTATTGTTAATATGGGCATCGTAGTAGAGTTGGGCCGATTCATTTTCAAAAAATACCTGACGGGCAACATCTTCAGGTATCGGAAAAAATAACCTGAACCTGGCACCCTTGTCCGGCTCACTTTCAACTTCAATGCGCCCGTTCATAATCTCCAGTTGGGACTTAACCAGGTAAAGTCCCATTCCTTTTCCGGCTACGTGGTGGTGGAATCGTTTATAGAGTTTAAAGATGTTATCGCGTTGCGTGGCCAGGTCTATTCCCAGTCCATTATCTTTAATCTCAAAAATGATTTGCCCCGGAACTTCTGAAAATGTTCTCACCTCTATCCGATGAGGCCGTTCAGGAGAACGATACTTGATGGCATTGCTCAGGAGGTTATACAAAATACTCTGAACCATTGGCCGAATACCAAAAATATAAGGTGCCCGTTCAAAATTAACGGTTACAGTATTGCGATCGAGGCGTTCACCAATCAGCAAAAGGGTTTTCTCCCATTCCTCCATCAAAGCTATCTTTTCACGAACTCTATATAGTTCATTCCTGATATCAATGATGCGCGATAAGTCTGTTAGAATAGAATCAAGCTCGCTGGCCGATTGATGAATGAATTGTGTCAGGTTATTAATTTCTTCCGGGTTTGTTGAATACTTTACCAGGTTAGTCAGACCTAACAGGCGCGCCACAGGCCCCCGCAAGTTATGTGAAACAGTAAATGAAAATTGCCGCAACTCGTTGTTCGACTTAATGAGTTCTTCATTGGTATGAATCAGGTCAGCACTCTTCTGTTTTACCAGACTCTCTAATTCATGATTATACACCTGAAGTTTTTCCTGTTGCTCCCCAATGAGTTTATTCGCGCTGGCCAGCAATTCATGGCTAGTTTGCAGCTCTTCCTGCTGCTGAAGCATCTCTTCATTTTGTACCTCCATTTCTTCGGTCAGCGATTGAAGCTCACGGTTGCGATTGATCAACTCCTGGTTCATGTCAGCTTTTCCTTTAACCATTAGCCTCAAACGGTTAGAGGCAACGTGGTCTCTCCATTTCAAAACAAATATACCCGATAGTAGGCCGGTAAAGGCGATGAAAGTGATGTAATTAATATAGTAATAGGAACGGACGGTATGTCCGCTTTGATAATACCCAACACCCAAGGCATTGTGAATCGGATCAAACAACATCAGCGCCAAAAATGACAGGAGTATACACACTCCGATTTTAATTTTTTCATGGAACTCAAAAACAATGGCCGGCAAAATGGTTGTTACCAGCAGAATAAACCGGCTATCAAAATAGATGATATACGATTGCAGCGGCTGAAGAATTTTTCCATATACTGTGATCACCATCGTTAAGACAACCGGAACCAAACAGAATAGCAAACGACCCGCATTATCGAAACCAGTTTTATTTAACAGGATAATTCCAAAAAATAAAAAGGCGAGAAGCAGAATTAATTTCAGGGTGGGCCCCCACCCAAAAATCAGGTAAAGGACCATGTCAAGCGCAATGGCTAATACCGCAAACAGGATGGATAAAACATTGCAGACAAAGATGTACTGTCGCCTATCGGCCGGGAGATAGTCTGGTGCTTTAAGAAAATTTAGAATCAAACTCAAAAACCAGTATTTAGAGGCTTTGTAAAGATGGTCAAAAAATTGATCCTTGAACAAACCTCAAAACATAATCATTTTACATTCATCAAATCCTCCGATTTAATAACGGCCGTCCAGATGCTGGTTTGTCCGTTATCCATGCGCGTCCAGATGGGTGTGATTATTCCGTGATCGGCCGAAATACTGATGTAATCGCCAAAAGAAACTTCATCGGAGGGAGTAAAAGGAGTTTCACTGATTTTTACATTCTTAAATACAGCACCGGCATCTGTCGAGTAAGCCAAATATACATCCGTTCGCAAATCGTCATACGCTCTTCTATCATAATACACAATGTAGATGTACCCGGTAGTCGGGTCGATGGCCATTGAGGGTAAGAACTGGTGTTTGCCGGGCCCGTCATTATTTACCCTTCCGGATATGGTCCAGTTGTCGCCATAGCTGGTGGAACGTGCAAACCAAATGTCGGTGTCTTGTTCACCATTCCGCTGATCGGCCCAAACAATATACAAGGCGCCACTCAGGTTTCCTTTTTTGGTATTATCGCACAGGAGCAGGGGCATTCCATTCGCTGCTTTCAATCCCGGAATATTAAAAACAGGGCCACCGGGTTGTTCGGCTATTGGCAGGTCGGTTGATAACCACATCTTTCCGCCATCAAAAGAACGATCGAAAAATATTTTTTCCTGGTTTGCCCACGCAATAAAAATTCTCTCACCACCGGCAGTAACCGCAGGTGAAGCGCCAATGGCTGAATTTTTTATGTTACTGCAATCGCCAGGTGTTTGCGAAACTTGAATGGGCTTCGACCATTTCTTTCCATTCGAAGAGGTGCTCAATAAAATCAGCGATTGACATCCCGGGTCACTGCTGCCGTAGCTGTCGAATTGCGTCCATGTGGCATACCAGTTTCCTTTTCTATCAACCCGTGCCCGTGGATACCGCTTATCTTTTGATCCGCCTAATCCTTCAATAGCTACTCCGTCTGTCCAGGTTTCTCCTCCATTGCCCGATTCCTGAACAACAATTTGGTTTTGATCATGATGCTTATCCGGCAAGTGAAAGAAATAAAGATTGCCTTTGAAGTCAGCTGCGAGCAAGGGATGACCGCCAATACCAAAAGAAGATGGAATGAGAGATTTCTTCCAGGATAGGCCGCTGTTGGAAGAGAAGTAGACATTATTCAACGAGGAAACCGCCACCAAATTTTTTGGGTTGTTGGGATTGATAGCAATACCGGGATCAACAGGTTTATTTTCAGCCGTTCCCGGATCTAATAATATATTCTTAAACTGCGCATGTAAGTGAGACACACCCAAAAGAAGGATCAAAGTAAAAAATAATCGCATAGCAGAAATCTTCTCTGGAAATGAAAATACTTATTTTTTTACAATGACAGCATCGGTGATGATAAAATTCATATGGTCGATGTCGTCTGTATTCAGTTTTAACTTTCCCTTCACCGTAACCACATCATCGACATGAAATTTAAGCGAGGTATCTTTCAGAAAAACTTCCGTAACGGATTCCGGGCCACCCACACCACAAAAAAAACACTGGTTATTCGGATACTTCGACAAGATGATGTAGTTACCATCTTCCGGAGCGTAAGGAACATAGAAACCTTCCAGCGTAATTTCCTTTCCTACTAAAGCTTTCAGCTGGTTGCTGAAGCTCGGGTAAAAAATATATTCACCCAGCTTTTCATAATATTTTGGTTCAAACTTGGTTTTAGCAAATTCACCCCACATATCCGTTTTGGTTTGAGCTGAAGCCCAAACTCCGGAAAGCAAAAAAACAAGCACTAAAAAATTCTTTCTTCTCATTTCCAAAATTTTCAAAATCATTTGATCAGTTTCCTGCCAGCACTTTCGAAATATCTGTCCGGTACGCCTGAACAGCCGGAATAAAAGCGCAGATAATCCCCAGCACCAGGCTTCCAGTCAAAATTATCCACTCTTCGGCATAGAATACAATACCGCTTATCCCGGTTTTTCCTGCTTCCGAAACTAAAACAGACATCAGCACAACAATTCCGTGCGCCAGTACCAAGCCGAAAACACTCCCCAAAAAAGTAAACGTGCTCCCCTCCAGTAATACCGACAAAAACAATTTACCCCGCGAGGCACCCATCGAGCGCATGATCGCCAGGTCGTACCGCCTTTCTTTCAATGAATTATAGAGTGCGATAAAAATACTGATCGATGAAATCAATACCAGCACATACGCAAACCCCAACAGGATATCCACCCCTACACCCATAATGGAAAATAAACGTGCTGTTTCAAACGCTGGTGATGCTGCCTGCATACTGCTTTGTCCGTTAACGATACGCGGTAATTGAATGGCCGCCATGGGCGACCGATACTGCAGTAGCAACGAAGTAACTTCTTTTGTAGAGTCGCCAGCTGGGTGGGAAGGAACAAGTTTAGAGGGAACAAAAGAAATTGGCGATTCGTCAGAAACACTATCTTCCACTGTATGCGTATTATGTACGTGCCAGATACTCTCCACACTGGTGAGGATGAGGTTATCGAGTATCGTATTCGCACACTTTAAAATTCCTTTCACAACAAATTTTTGTTCTTCATGCGCATGACCACCTTGCGTTAGTCCGTGGGTGCTTTCAAAAGAATCACCAACAGAAAATTTCAATCTTGCAGCCACATTGGCACCAAGGGTTACTTCCATTTCATTTTTCCACCAATCGCCTTGAGCGAGTTCGGCATGATACAACTCGGGATAATCTTTGGTGGTGCCTATAATGCGGAACTCCCGGTAGCTGTCGCCAAGGGCAAGCGGAATCGCGTTCTTAACCAATCGGTTCCGAGCAATCCGTTCAGCTTCGTTCAGGTTGATGTTTCCGGTAGGAAAATCGATATGAAAGATGTTGCACAAAATAAGCTGCATCGGACTTCCTTTGGCACCCACCACTAAATCAATTCCTTTTGCATTTGATGTGATCTTTTCCTCTAGTTGCTTATTAAAAAGGAGTAACACGGTAATCACGGCAATGCCAAGCGCCAGCAACACAATATTCAATACCGTGTTCAGTGGTTTTGATTTCAGGTAACTCCAAACAAGAAACAAACTGTTCATGTCAACAAAATATGTCTACTGATTTTATCCTTTAACCGCTGATCGTGGGTGGCCACCAACAGGGTTGAATCATGTTTCGATGCCAGATCAAGCAGCAGCCTGATCACACGATCACAATTCTTATCATCTAATGCCGAGGTGGGTTCATCGGCCAAAATAACCCGCGGATTATTAACAACCGCACGTGCAATCGCTACGCGCTGGGCCTGACCCTGGCTGATTTGAGTAACAGAAGTTTTTTCTTTCCCTGCCAAACCAAGTTCGGCTAAAACATGTTTGGTTTTCTTTTCGTCTACCGCAATGCCGGCTAAAAACGGAGCCATTCCAACATTCTCCTCAACGGTTAATGCGCTAATGAGGTGATTCTTCTGAAAAATAAAACCGATGTTTTTTCCACGAAAGGTATCCAGCTTACTTTCCGACAACGTGCGCAGTTCGGTAGTATCGATCTGAATGTTTCCCGAATATCCTTTAAGCAAACCTCCCAGCAAATGGAGTAACGTTGTTTTACCGCTGCCCGATTCACCCAACAATAAACCGTGTTCTCCTTTCTGAAGCGAAAATGACGGAAATGAAAGTATGTGACCTGAACGGTACGAATACTGAAGTTGCTTGACAGTCACCATAACTTACCCTGTTTTCTCAAAAGTAAAGAAGTCTGGCTATTCCAAAAACTGAATTTGTTTGAGGTCGAAATATTCAGTCGTTCCGTCAATATTAATTTTGAGTTTACCGGCTTCATCAACACCGGTGATCACCCCCTCTGCCAACTCAGCGCCAGTTTTAAAAAGGTGCTTCTCACCTATCCAATACAGCGATTCACAATAAGCTTCATCCAGGTGTTCGCGACCTGCTGATCGAAGTTGCAAATACCGTTTCTCTAAACTTTCAAGAACACCCTCCAGTACATCCTGCAATACCAACGCTTGCCGCAGTTGGGCAATCATGGAAGTGGCAGTGGAAATCGAAAAGCGCTGCTGGTTAACATTTAACCCAATGCCAACAATGCTGTGTTGGATGGTTTGCCCCTGAAGATGATTCTCAATCAGCATACCGCATATTTTTTTTCCATCCACCATCAAATCATTTGGCCACTTCACCCTAACTTTTCCCGGCAATGCCCCGGTTAAGTAATCAAATAAGCCCAACGAAAAAACCTTGTTCAGGTAAAACTGATCTTTTGCCAGCAGGAATGATGGTTTGATAACAAGGGAAAATGTCAGGTTTTTTTCAGGCTCGCTAAGCCAACTGTTTCCACGCTGACCGCGACCGGCAGTTTGACAATTCGTAATGATAACGGAACCCTCTGCAACCATTGCTTGGGATTCAATCATCTTCGCAGCCTCATCATTGGTAGAGTGACATTCTGGCATAAAAACCAGTGAATGGCCCATGAAAAGCGTTTTGGCAGGGATTTTATACAAGATTATTCTTTAGTTTTGCAAGTAAACCGATTATTACTGAATGGCGAAAAAAAGAAAGGGGTCCGAAAAGCTTTGTGACGCCATTGTGAAGGGAATGCAGGAAAAGAAAGCGGCCGATATTCTGGTGATGGACCTCAGGAAAGTTAAAAATGCCGTTGCCGATTTCTTCGTTGTTTGTTCCGGGGGTTCTGATAAGCAGTTAGACGCCATTGCCGAATCGGTAGATGCGGAAGTATTCAAAGCTGTAAAAGAAAATCCGTGGCATGTTGAAGGAAAAAACAATAAAGAATGGGTGCTGCTCGACTACTTTGATGTGGTGGCACATATTTTCCGTAAAGACCGCAGAGAGTTCTTTGCCCTCGAAAAACTATGGGGCGATGCTGAAATGATTGAAATTGAGGACGGCAAGAACTAAAAAGACCAAAACACGTTATTGATTCAACTTTGATTTAGAGAAATGGCAGAAAATAAAGAAACTAAAAAAAATCAGCCGGGTGCACCAAAAGGTGGCAACTACCAGATGTGGGTGATTATGGTAACGGTGGCGGTTATCCTGGGTGTTGTGTGGATGAACTCTGCCAACAACTTAAAAGAAATCACCCAGGATGCCCTTGAAAATATGGTGCGCAGCGGTGACGTAAAAAAAATAGCGCTCATTCAAGACCAAAAAATCGTGGAGGTCACCCTTACAGAGGACGCACTGAAAAATGCAAAGTATAGCGATCTGGAAGAGGGGTTTGGCGCAAACAGTTCCGGTCCGCACTATAAACATAAGATCAACTCGGTCGATAATTTCGATAGCTGGTACAGCAACCTGAAAATTTCCGGCAAACCATCTCTTGTTTCGGAAACTCGCGTAGATTATTTCAGCGTGTTTATTCAGTGGGGCTTTTTGATTTTGTTGCTTTTTGGATTCTGGATGCTCATGCGCAGGATGACCGGAGGCGGTGGACCTGGCGGACAAATTTTCAACATTGGTAAATCCAAAGCCGCTTTGTTCGATGCCGATAATAAAGTAAAAATTACATTTGCCGATGTGGCCGGTCTGGACGAAGCAAAAGCTGAAGTTCAGGAAATCGTTGAGTTCTTAAAAACACCATCTAAATTTACCAAACTGGGCGGAAAAATTCCGAAAGGCGCGTTGCTTGTGGGCCCTCCGGGTACCGGTAAAACCTTGTTGGCAAAAGCCGTTGCCGGTGAAGCAGGCGTTCCTTTCTTCTCGCTTTCCGGTTCGGATTTCGTAGAAATGTTTGTGGGCGTGGGTGCCGCACGGGTACGCGACCTCTTTAAACAAGCAAAAGAAAAAGCACCTTGTATTGTATTCATCGATGAAATTGATGCCATCGGCCGCTCACGCGGTCGTGGCCAGATGCCTGGTGCCAATGACGAACGTGAAAACACATTGAACTCGTTACTGGTGGAGATGGATGGGTTTGCCACCGACTCAGGCGTGATTATTCTGGCGGCAACCAACCGGCCCGATGTACTGGACTCTGCACTGTTGCGGCCGGGTCGTTTTGATCGACAGATCAGTATTGACAAACCCGATATTGTAGGACGTGAAGCCATCTTCCGCGTACATTTGAAACCCATCAAACTTGATCCGGCAGTCGATACTAAAAAACTGGCAGCCCAAACCCCTGGATTTGCCGGAGCAGAAATTGCCAACGTGTGTAACGAAGCTGCTCTGATCGCAGCCCGTAAGGATAAGAAAACGGTGGAGATGATCGACTTTCAGGATGCCATCGATCGTGTCATCGGGGGTCTTGAAAAGAAAACAAAAATTATCTCTCCCGAAGAAAAGAGAATCGTTGCGTACCACGAAGCCGGCCATGCCGTTGCAGGTTGGTTTTTAGAACATGCCGATCCGTTGGTAAAGGTAAGTATTGTGCCACGCGGTGTGGCCGCGTTAGGCTATGCCCAATACCTTCCGAAAGAACAGTTTCTGTATCAGACCGAACAACTCATGGATGAAATGTGCATGGCCTTTGGCGGTCGTGTTGCTGAAGATATTGTATTTGGGAAAATCTCTACCGGTGCATTAAGCGACCTGGAGCGTATTACCAAAATGGCATACAGCATGGTTACGGTGTACGGAATGAACAAAGAGATTGGCAACATATCCTTCTATGACTCAAAACAATCTGATTATACTTTTAATAAGCCCTATTCAGATGCCACTGCTCAACGGATTGACCAGCAGGTAAAAGAAATTGTTGATGAAGCATACAACCGTACTAAAAACCTGCTGATGAAACACCGCGAACATCTGGAGGTGATCGCGAAAGAGTTACTGGAAAAAGAAATCCTGTTCCAGTCAGATCTGGAACGGTTGATCGGTAAACGGCCTTTTGAAAAACCTACAACCTACCAGCAGTTTACAAATGGTAAACCAGGGGAACATGTTAAACCAGAGGAAAACGGGCAACCAACAACTGATTCAAAGACTGAAACACCGGCACCGGAAATTAAGTGATGCCCGAACAAAACAATTTCAAAATCAGGTATTATCTAAAGTGCCTGATTTTTTTGCTTTCTGACAGTCCCTAAATCTTACCTCTCGAAAGTATTATATTAAAGTGTTAGGTATCTTTACGGTTTAACAATTTTTATCTTTAAACAATCTGATAGTCCGTAAACATATCCAATGATTAAGCAAACATTCAATACTAAAAGCGTTGAGTCGTCAGACCGCTCCATGCTTCCGCTAAAAGCGGTCAGGCGGCTTTCACTTTTTAAGGTTAGGTATTTAGGCGGACTATCTTATTAAGCAAACATGGTGATCGACCTTCCATCAGAAAAAAAAATATTCTTTGCTTCAGATTTTCACCTGGGCGTGCCCGATCACGTTCAAAGTCTGGAGCGCGAAAAAAGAATTGTTCGCTGGCTGGACTCTGTCAAGACTGAAGCTCACAGTATTTACCTGATGGGCGATATTTTTGATTTCTGGTTCGAGTATAAACATGCTATTCCAAAAGGGTTTATCCGACTGCAAGGTAAATTAGCAGAATTGACCGATGCCGGTATACCTGTAACTTTCTTCACCGGTAATCATGATATGTGGATGTTCGACTACTTTACAAAAGAGATGAGCATTCCGGTTTACCGCGAACCCATTCAACTGGAAATCAACAATCAAAAACTATTGATCGGCCATGGCGATGGCCTGGGCCCGGGTGATGCCTCGTACAAAATTCTTAAGAAATTTTTTAACAGCAGCATTTGCCAGTGGCTGTTTGCACGCCTTCATCCAAACCTTGGCATAGGCATTGCACACTACTGGTCTAGAAAAAGCAGAATCAGCAACATTAAGCGTGAAGAAAAATTTCAGGGAGAAGCCAATGAATTTCTCCTAACCTATTGTAAGGAACAGGAAAAAACCAATCATCACGATTTCTATATTTTCGGGCATCGACACCTTCCTCTCGACTTAAAAGTTTCAGAAAACAGCCGGTATATTAATTTAGGTGAGTGGGTCCATTTCAATACCTTCGCTGAGTATGACGGAAAACAAGTTAACCTTAAAACATTCAACAATTGACAGACGGGTACTGCTGATAACAGCTTGCCTTCTGGCAATTACCTGCAACGCCTTTTCTCAAAACCTGCTGAGCCGTATTGAAATCGATTCGGTGGAATCGGTATACGTTGACCGGCCCGGTGATTTATATGTATTGTTGAAAAACAGCAACCTTATTAAATTCGATCGGGATGGAAAATTTCTAAGCCAACAAAATTTTCCGGAAACTCCTACCCTGTTTGATCCACGCGATGGATCGCGGGCTTTCGTTTACTTTCAGAAAAACCAACACTGTTCGTTTTATTCGGAAGGAATCAGACAGGAATATAAAATTGAGCCTCACTATGCCATAGACCCGGTGCTGGTGTGTTCGTCAGGCGATCATCAGCTTTGGGTGCTTGATCGTTCCGACTGGAGCATCAAGCGCATCAACCCTGCTCAATCAAAAGTAATAGCCGAGGCATGGATTGATCAAAAACAATTTATCCAAAACCCCGACTTTACTTTTTTGCGGGAGTATCAAAATTTCCTTTTCGCGATTGAAAAAAATACAGGCATCCTGGTTTTTAATAGTTTGGGAACACAAATCAAAAAAATTGCAGCACCGGGGGTAGCACAGGTAAACTTTTTTGGTGAAGAACTCTATTATAAAAAGGATGATAAACTCGTATTCTATGATTTGTTTGATGCCACTGAAAGGGAAATACCCATTAATCCGGGTTGTGCCAATGCCCTATTGACCGATACCCGACTGTTTGTGGTTTTTAAAAGCAGTATCGAAATTTTTAGTAAGCCCTGAACGTTTGACGTTCCAACAGTGTGTAATAAAAGTGTCTGACGCGTGCCCCATTAAGGTGCAGGAAACAAAATCGAACATAAAAACCGTTCATTTATGAACAGTTTTGTACATTCAAGGACAGGTAAACGCCATGAATTAAGCAGATTCCACTAAAAACCTGTTTGGCACAAAATTTTCGATGAAAGCGGACAACTTAACCCAAACTATGAATTCGGAAGGCGGAAAAATCTTAATGGTCGATGATGACGAGGACGTGTTGTTGGCGGCTAAAATGCTTTTGAAAAAGCAGAATCATCACGTCATCATTGAGAAGAACCCGAACAAAATACCGTTCCTCCTCAATAACGATACCTACGATGTGATTTTACTGGACATGAATTTCAGTAAAGACATCACCAGCGGCAAAGAGGGTTTTTACTGGCTCGAAAAAATATTAGAAAAAGATCCGCAGGCTGTCGTCATCTTAATCACTGCCTTTGGCGATGTTGAAATGGCCGTGAAAGCATTGAAGCAGGGCGCAACCGATTTTGTTCTGAAACCCTGGCAAAACGAAAAACTGATTGCCACCATATCAACAGCCATTCGTCTTCGGCAATCGTACAGCGAAGTTGATAAACTGAGAAAAGCCAAAGAAATGCTGGAGGAACAAATCAGCAAACCTTTCGGTGAAATCATTGGCGAGAGTACGGCCATTAAAGAAGTTTTTGGGCTGATAGAAAAAGTTGCCAAGACTGATGCCAACGTGCTGATTTTAGGAGAAAACGGAACTGGGAAAGAATTGATTGCTCGCGCCATCCACCAGCGCTCACTCCGGAAAGATAACAGCTTCGTATCGGTCGATATGGGCGCCATTACTGAAACACTTTTCGAAAGTGAACTCTTTGGTCATAAAAAAGGGGCCTTCACCGATGCCCGTGAAGACAGACCCGGCAGGTTTGAACTAGCCAACGGAGGAACGTTGTTCCTGGATGAAATCGGAAACCTGAGTTTGAGTTTGCAAAGCAAGCTGTTAAGTGCATTGCAATCGCGACAGGTAACGCGCGTAGGTTCTAATCAGGCAACACCGGTGGATATCCGGCTGATCTGCGCTACCAATATGCCCCTGCATCAAATGGTGAAGGACGGAACCTTCCGTCAAGATTTACTATACCGCATCAACACTGTAGAAATTCGCGTACCGCCTTTGTGCGACCGCGTGGAAGATATTCCGCTTCTTGCCCAGCACTACCTTGACCATTACGCACGCAAGTATCACAAAGCAGTGAATACAATTTCAGCGGGAGCTACCGACAAACTAAAGCGTTACCCATGGCCGGGAAACATTCGTGAATTGCAACACGCCATTGAACGAGCGGTAATCATGACCGATTCAGCCTCGCTGCAAGAAAGTGACTTCTTATTTAGCCGGCCGGTTTCCTCCATGGCTTCACCGGAAACGCTCAACCTGGATGAGGTAGAAAAGGCAGCTATTGTAAAAGCATTGAGTTTATACAGCGGTAACATTTCAAAAGCTGCCGATGAACTTGGCTTAACGCGCGCATCGCTTTATCGCAGAATGGAAAAGTATGGGCTTTAACTGGAAATCTCCGGTCGTGCCGCGGGTGGCCATCCTGGCTGGTTCTATTTTTGTATTTGGATTTTTCCTGTTTCACCAAAACAATTACGTGTTGGCCCTGATCTTTTTAGGGTTGGTCATTTTTCAAATCCGGCAACTGGTTGAAGTGGTTGATCATGCCAATAAAGACCTCGTCTCTTTTTTTGATGCTGTTAAATTTGACGACTTATCAGCCTCCTTCAAAACCGATAGTCAGGATCCTGGCATTCAGCGGCTGCACAAAGAATTGAATGAAGCCATCACCAACCTTCGCAACTCACGCCAGGAAAAAGATTCTGACTACCTCTTTTACAAAAACATTGTCATGCATGTGGGTATTGGCCTGATCACTTTTAAGGAAGAGAACGGGAAGATCGAAACATTTAACAGTGCTGCACGCAAGCTTCTTAAAATCACCCGTGCTGAAACCTTAAACGATATAAAAGAAGTAAGCGAAACCCTGGTGAATGTTTTTATGCGGTTGCGAACTGGAGGCAGAGAGTTGGTCAGGCTTAAACTGGGTGAAGATGTTGTTCAGCTTTCCGTTTATGCCATTGAACTAACCCTCCGTGGCGAGAACCTGAAACTTATTTCACTGCAAAACATCCAAAGTGAATTGGAAGAAAAAGAAATGGAAGCATGGCAAAACCTGGTACGTGTGCTTACCCATGAAATCATGAATTCCGTTACGCCTATATCCTCATTGGCAGGAACCATCGATGACGAACTAAAAATTCACTTACGTGATGAGAAGGAAAAACCTTTACAAAAAGAACAACTGGAAGACATTCACCTTTCACTGCAAACCATCAGCAAACGCAGCGAAGGGCTGATTCATTTTGTGAAAGAGTTCAGAAGCCTCACCCACATTCCCAAGCCAAAACCCGTTACAATTTCAGTATGCTCTCTTTTCGAGGAAATCAGGATGTTGAACAAAACAGAACTGCTTGAAAAAAATATCAAACTGGAGATTTCTATTGAACCGGAAGACCTGACCCTGACGGCCGATAAAACCATGACTGAACAGGTGCTGATCAACCTTGTAAAAAATGCGATTCAGGCATTTGAAGAACAGGATGAAAAATCCATTGTACTGAGGGGCTATTACAATGATAAGATGAGACCTGTGATTTCAGTAAAGGATAATGGCACAGGAATTGACCCCGAGGCCCTCGAAAAAATTTTCATTCCCTTTTATACCACAAAAAAAACAGGTTCCGGAATTGGCTTGAGTTTATCACGGCAGTTTATGCGGCAGCACCAGGGAACGCTAACCGTCAAATCTACGGTTGGTACGGGAACAGAATTTTTCATGCGATTCTAAGGTATAAGGTTATTAGAGAATGCTCATAACCTATACCCTCTATACCCCCTATACCTTATCCCACTATGCCTAACCCCCTATACCACATTATTATTTCCCCAAAATTTTTACCTTTACCAAATTTAATTTTATAACATGCAAGATGTTTCCAAACGCGTAGCCCAAATCCTGATTGAAAAGCTGGGCATAGCCGAATCTGAAATTACACCCGATGCCAGCCTGGTAAAAGATTTAGGAATTGATTCGCTCGACTACGCTGAGATTGTGATGGATTTTGAGCAAACATTCGATATAAAAATACCGGATGACGATGCTGAGAAATTATCAACCATTGGGAGCGCGGTTAAGTACATCGAAAATAAACTGGCGGATAAAAAGTAACTATTTCTCCTGCTCCGATTCGAAGTAGCTGCATAGCCGCACCGATTTTTCCGCAATCTCTTTCGTATACCGTTGCCATTTTTTCTCGGTCTTCACTTCCGTTAGCCACCAACCGTTGCTTTCCTCGTCCCAGGTAACAACAAATTTATCTGAACTAAGCAGCACAACATCCATTTCATAAATCTCTTCTTCGTGCTTATCACGATGACCGGTAAATTGCAATAGAAAATGATTCTTTTTAAAAAGCTCACCTTTCAGACAATCGATACTACTCAACTTCATCAGCAGACGGGCTTCTTTGTCCCAGGCCTTAAACTTGAACGTGCGGGAAGTAAATGTTATCATATCGACTAAAAATTTAGTAATGTTGAATGCTATGAGCGAAGTTAAGAACGTATTGTTCATTATCAATAAAGCGTCAGGAACCGGGTACTCGTCAGAAATTGACCGAAAAATTGTTAACGCCTGCGCAAAAAATAACATTGAGTGTTCTCTTCAATTCACAAACGGCCGCGGCCATGCAACAGCCTTGGCGAAAGAGGGGGCTATAAAAAATTATGACCGTGTAATTGCCGTGGGTGGCGATGGAACCGTCAACGAAGTGGCACAAGGCCTGCTTCACACCTCCACCCCAATGGGAATCATCCCGAAAGGATCAGGAAACGGACTGGCACGCCACCTGGGTATTTCCATGAAAATACATACTGCGCTGATCCAGGTTTTGAGTGGAACAGTCTTAACAATGGACACTTTTAGCATGAACGGCTGCTTATCACTCAATGTGTCAGGCATTGGATTTGACGGGCACATTGCCAATCTTTTTAATGCCGGAAAGAAGCGCGGCTTCTGGAGTTACACAAAACTTGTTGTTCGTGAATTTATGCGCTACCCTCAATTCAATGCAACCGTTCACTTAACCGCACAAAATGGTCAAACTTCTTCCGTAACAAATCAGTCTTTCATGATTGCCATTGCCAATGCATCGCAATACGGAAACAATGCCTGGGTAGCTCCGGTTGCCTCCATCATGGATCAAACCCTGCAATTGGCCCTCATTAAAAAAGTACCGGCTCAACGCGGGTTTCACTTTGGCTACCAGATGTTCACCGGAAAACTGGAAACCGGAAAAGATTATGAATGCCTTTCTCTTCAAAAAGGAATTATTCAAACGCCTGCCCCCGTAGCCTTTCATATCGATGGCGAGCCTTGCGGTCATGCAAATTCTTTTTCCTTTGAAATCATCCCCCATTCTCTTCGCATCGTTGTGCCAACACACCGCAAACGAAAAATATAAAATACCGAATATTGGGTGACACCATTCTTCAGGCAATTACGTTTAGTTAGTTGCTAACAAATAAATCCAAATTTTTTATGATGAAAAAAATACAAGTAATGATGATGATGGCGCTGTCGTTAAGCGTAGTTGCTACAGCGCAAATTTCGCAACCGCCCAGTGGCGATAACCAGAAGGCGCAGGTAACACAGTGGATTGGCCTTGCAAAAGTTACCATCAACTACAGCAGCCCCGATGTTCATGGACCGAACGGTGAAGACCGCAAAGGAAAAATATGGGGAGGTGTGGTGCACTACGGATTGATTGACCAGGGCTACGGAACTTCAAAGGCCGCACCGTGGCGTGCAGGTGCCAACGAAAACACAACCATTTCATTTTCCCACAATGTGAAAATTGACGGACAGGAAGTGAAAGCCGGTAAATATGGATTATTCCTGCTGGCAGCAAAAGAAGGTAGCTGGACCTGGATCCTTTCCAGGGATGCCAGCAGTTGGGGAAGCTACTATTACAACCCCGAGTTAGATGTTGTGCGCGTACAGGCCACTCCTGAAGAAAGCGAGTACACCGAATGGCTCACCTACACTTTTACCGATCGTCAGCCAAACTCAGCAACCGTTTCCTTACAATGGGAAAACAAGCGCATCAGCTTTAAGGTTGATGTACCAAACATTAACGAATTATATGTGTCAGCCATTCGTGAAGAGTTGCGCGGAACAACGGCCGGTTTCCGGCAAGAATCATTCCTGACTGCCGCACAGTTTTGTGCACAGCATAAAGTAGAGTTGGAGCAGGGCCTTCAGTGGGCCGAATTGGCCATTAACGATCCATTCTCGGGTCGTAAAGATTTCAATTCTCTCTCAACCAAAGCTCAGGTACTCATAGCAATGGGAAAAAATTCTGATGCTGAAACAGTCATGGACGAAGCCATTAAGCATCCGACAGCCAATGTAAGCGCGGTTCATCAGTATGCGAGAACTTTGTTGAATGCCGGAAAAAAAGAAAAAGCCATGGAGGTTTTCAAATACAACTATAAGGCGCACCCGGAAGACAAGTTTACACCAAACGTAGGTCTGGCACGAGGCTACACAGCCATGGGCGACAAGAAAAATGCGATCAAATATTGGGAAGCAGCCATCAAAAACCTGCCCGACAATCAAAAACAAAATCTTGCCTTCTATGAAGGAGAGTTGAAAAAATTAAAAGAAGGAGCTTAAAAGTTTAAGCAAAAACAAAAAAAGAGGCAGTCGCCTCTTTTTTTTGTTTTAATCAACCATCCGCTCAGTTATGAAACGGCAACACTGATGATGATGCCTTATTTTGTACCAGCACACTATTCATGTTATGGGTAATACTGCAAGTGCCGGCACCCGAATCGTACACAAAAGCATCCATATCTATCGGAACAAACGAAGGAACAAAACCTACAATCTGATCATCGGTGATATGGCTGTTGCTTAATTTTTCAGTTTCAGAAACAGGAAACCGAAGACCTAAATCTGCAAACCGCCTGCCCTCTGCCAGAAAAATTTCCTGACGCATTAAGTACAAAACCTCCAGGGCTTCATCTGTTGTTGCCGAAGCATCAATCATGGCATCGCTCACTGAAGTTCCTGAAATTACAGGCACCGATACCGTACCTGAAGATCGTGTTAACACAAGCCCGGAACGGTAAACATCCGCAGCACTTGCACGAACCGTTACCCCGTTGTTATCAGGTCGCGTTCCCGGATTGGTTTGTGGTCTTCCTTCACCGGTATCATTAATCGATTCGCTTGGTCTTCCCGCCACCAGCGCCCGAAGAGTTTTCATTACGGTTTGGCCATTCGCCAACTGGTTGTTGGAGAGTTCCGATTCGGCAATAATCAAATGCGCTTCTTCAATTTTCTGGATGTACACCTGACTTTCAACCGTACCGCTACGGGCATAGTATTTAGGGTCAAGGAAATCCAGCCGTGGCAATGGTTGAAGATCATCGAAGTTTCCACGGTCATACAAAGCATCTTGCATGGTATTGGTGGGCGCATTCAATGCATCAAACTGCACGGTGCGTGTAAAGTTGGCATTTAACGTAATCGCCTCATTGGATTTTAGCACTGCATTCACCTTATCTCCTTTATTATAATAGGCGCGTGCAAGAGCCAGCTTATAGCTTGGATTTGTGCCATCCAATAGTTCGGCTTGCTGGAAGTCTGCAATGGCGGCATCCAGGTTTTGAGAAGGTGATGCAGCTACGCCACCGGGTGTTAAGGGCAATGCAACAAAAATCTCACCCGCCAGCAATTCGGACCAGCCTTTATAAAAATAAAGTTCAGCAATTTGGTCGTCTGTAACGGTCGGATCGAAGGGGGCAATATCTTCTAAGCCCACCACAGCCGACTGCCTTAAATCAGCGATCGAAAATTGAAGCGTATTGATGTTGGCATCCTGATAAGAAAAATTTAACACGTCAAACTGCTGATTGTAAAAAGTTTTGGTGTTGTCATAATTATCAGATGCTATTTCCAGATTTACAATCAATACATTATAAACGATAGCCATCTCCCTTTCCTGTCCATTCAACCATGTTCCGGTTGAGCCGGCTGTTCCTACAATTTTATCGAACGTTATGTTAGGGTTGATAATCCCTTGTGTGGGATCAAACAACTCACAACTGCTCAACAGTAGAAGTGCCAGGGCGACTTTGTATTTATTCATTGATTTCATAATGCAATAGCTTAAAAGTTAAATCTTAATGTTCCTACAAATTGGCGCGGAGCTGAGAAGGTTCCGAAGTTAAAACCACCAACGGTAACAACTTGCTGAGCAGGTGTGTTGGTCCCCGGTAAATTCGCGGGTGCTCCCGCACCGGTAAGTTCAGGGTCAACCGTATTGCCCGAAACAAAGTTGAACGGGTTAATCGCGCTGAATCCAATGCTGGCATTTCTGATTTTATTTCCAAACCAGGCAGGGGGCATGGTGTAGGTAACAGCAATGTTTCTGATTTTCAGGTAGTCAGCCTTTTCAACCCAAACCCCGGCAATATCAAAAAAGCTTTCACCCAAAGAGGCATCCGGAATTCTGTCGTCTGAGAGACCGTTAAAAAATCGCAATACTTCGTTAGTGTTAACCACTTCGGCACCTACCTGATAATCGCCACCCACAAATAGTTGGATCTTGCCCTGGTAGGAAAGGTTCAATCCAAAGCTTCCGAACACATCAGGAATTGGGCTACCCAGGTTTGCATTTTGTTCAACTGAAGCAAGCGTACCATCGGCTGCAAAGGTGGGTTTCGATCCCCTGAAATACCCTACCGGCAATCCTTCCTTCACAAAACTTCCCAGAAAGGTAAAGCCGCCAATCACAAATTCAGGTGCCCCTCCGGAACTGACAACCAAATTCTTTACACTATTGGCTGACGCATTAAAGCTTAAATCCCAGTTGTTATTAGAGAGGATGGCAAACTCGGTAGAAATTTCAATACCCTTGTTGGATATTTCGCCCAGGTTTCGTGTTTGGTTTTCGTCACCTTGCGAGGGGGCATACGGTGCCGTAAACAAGGCATCTTGCGTTGTGGCATTAAAGTAAGTTACCCCGATGGTTATCCGGCTATTCCAGAACGCCAGGTCGCTTCCCACTTCAATCGTTTTGGTGCGTTCAGGTTTTAAATTTCTATCACCAGGCTGACCGGGCTGGTAACTGGGGGCACCGTTAAAAGAATTTACCAACACCAGTTGATCGCGGGTAAAGGGTGGTGGAAAATTACCGGCAACCCCATAGCTTGCTCTTAGTTTTACTGATGATACAACATCCTCGATACCCTTCATAAACTGTTCTTCACTTAGGGCATACGCCAAGCCTGCTTTTGGAAATACCTGTCCTCCCACATCTTCACCAAACGCTGTGTTATAGTCAACCCGAACACCCAGGTCGATGAAGTATTTATTTTTATAACCGATATTCTCTGCACCAAAAAAACCGTAGTTGGTAACATTACTCAGAAAGTCATTGGCTGTTCTTTGTGCGGCATTGTTTATGGATTCAGATCCTTCGGTTACGTTAGATGCACCAATGAGCAATTGCCTGTCATCATCTCTGAAAAATTGCCCGCCAACAGTGGTAATAAATGAAAAGTCGTTAAGATTTTCTACCCACTGCGCGTTTAAGCTTCCGGTGGTTGTGAGGAAATTCCGGTCGGCTATGTTAATGGCGCCCTGGTTGTTTGTTCCGGGGGCAACCGCGCCCAGTACAATCAAATATTCGTTGGTTTGAATTTGCTTTTGCCGGCTATACCGATAGTCCAGTCCGATGTTCAGGTTGATTGTGATCTTTTCAACAGGATTATAAATAAAGCCATGTGAAGTTTGAAACCGCAAAATCGACTCCCTGAAATTTGAAGTTCTGGCTACATCATTCACCAACTGCTGAACCTGGTCTCGGGTTGTTTCATCCCAAAGCCCCGGATCACCTTGCTGACCCTGGTCGATCCCATTCACCACATCAAATGATGAATTTGCGTTATTCAGGCGGGTAAAATTACTGCTGGTAAACGCTGTTGACATGCTGTAGTTAGCCTTGTCAGATATTTTCGCATTCAGCGACCCGCGAAGATTATACCTGCGTTGCGACAGGCCTCTGGTAAAACTGTTATCATCCAACACATTGCCAGAAACACTGTACGTTAATGCATTCGATCCGCCAGATGCCCCCAGCCGGTAACTCTGTAAAAAGCCATCCCGAAAACCAAGTTCGGACGTCTCTTTATATTTCATAAAATCATCGGTACCCTGAATAAGACCTAACTGTGTTTCAAAATTAAATTGGTTCTGGCCGGCTTTTCCGCGTTTCGTAAAAATTTGAATAACACCGTTGGCAGCATCGGCTCCATAAAGGGTGGTGGCTGCACCACCTTTAACAAATTCAATCCGATCAATGTCTTCAACCGGAATATCCGACAAGGCACTGCTTTGCGCACCGCCCGTACCTATCGATAAAGCACTCGCTGTGTTAAGATTATCAACCCGAACGCCATCGATATAAATAACCGGGGTGGTGGATTTTAATGCTGATGATACCCCCCTTGAGCGGATAATGGAATTGGTTCCGGGCGATCCGGACGACAAATTGATTTGTGTATTTGGAAGCTTCGATTGAAGCAACTGATCCAGCCGGATAGCGGGTGCATATTTCAACTGATCCGAACCCACAACATCTACCGTGGTGGAAAGTCTTCGTTTTTCAATTCCAGCTCCCTGCCCGGTTATGACAACTTCCGATAATTGTTTGATATCGGCTGCAAGCTGCGCGTCAATGGTTGCCCGATCTCCAACAGCTACTTCTAACGTAGTGTACCCGATAAATGAAAATACCAAAACCGCTTCATTCGATGGTACCCGGAGGCTATATTGACCATCCGTATCGGCCACTGTACCGGAAGTGGTTCCCTTCACAATAATATTCACACCGGGTATTCCTGAGCCGTCATCTGCAGCAGTAACCCTGCCGGTGACAACCCGCTCTTGCGCAAAAGCGCTAAACGCAACCAGGTATGAAAAAAAACATACCAGTAAATTTTTTTTCATAGTTGTTTGTTTAATAAAATAAAAAAGACTCCACCTAAAAGGTGTTAATCAAAACTCAACAAACTATGATTGAAAAAAATGACCCATGTTAAGCCATATTGTACCGGGCAGGCCTAACGTAAATAGTGGTAAGAAAAAGGTTCTACGAAATGAAATAAATTTAGAGACTGTCTCAGAAGTAAGGTAAGAGTCAGTCTTCGACTACGCTCAGACTGACATTCGGGGATGCTTTTGAGAAAGCCTTTCCTTTGCAGAGTGTTATATCAACTTCTCTTCATTGGCTTTTGCCAGCGCTTCCGATTTACTGTTTACCTGAAGTTTTGAGTAAATATTTTTAATGTGTGTTTTAGCCGTTTCTTTCGAAATAAACAGCTCTTCTGAAATTTGGGTGTACGTCTTTCCTTCTGAGATTAACTGGAGAATGGTTGTTTCCCTTTTGGTTAGCGGTGAGTTCGGGTTGATATGATAATTATCAATTACCATGCGGGCGATGCGGCTGCTCATGGGCGCCCCTCCCTTTATTATTTCTTCCAGTGCACTTAACAATTCCATGTAGTTGGCGCTCTTGGTAATGTAACCCGAGGCACCGGCCTTCAGTGCGTCAAATACCAGTTCGCTGTCTTCATAAACCGTTACCATAATAATTTCAGAGTTCGGGCTTTTCTCTTTAATAATCTGTGTGCCTTTGATTCCATTCATACCCGGAAGTTCAATATCCATGAGCACAATTTCGGGTTTATCGCGATGTAAGCTGCTGATTGCCTCCTCGCAATTACCGTAGGCACCTACCACGGTAAACCGTTGCGAGCTGTTAACAATCAAACTAAAGCTGTTGCGGATTTCCTGATCATCTTCAACGATCACAACTCTCTTTTTAAAGGGTAGGGCCATATGTTTGAATTTTAGTAAACTGAAAGATTAACGATATTTTTGTTCCGGAGCCTGCCTGACTGTGTATACGTAAAATGGCCTTTATCTTTTCGGCCCGTTCACGAATATTTTTCAGACCATTCATTTTTTCAATTTCAGAGGCATTAAATCCAATTCCGTCATCCTCAAAATACAGTTCAAACCCCAGGCCATCGCGTTGTAACGAGAGGGTGGCATTCTGAGCCAACGAATATTTAAACGTATTGGTCATCACTTCCTTAAAAACCAGGTTTACCTCCCGGCTAAATCCATACGGAAGTCTGATTTTCTCTTTTACACCATTGTGTGCCCGAAAACTGATATTCTTCTCTTCAAACAACTTCTCGCCAAAATCGCGGATATGAATAAAGAGTTTGGATAGTTCATCGTTAACCGGATCTATCGACCAGATAAAATCACGGGTGCCCGTATAAAGATACTTCGCTGAATTTTCAACTTTCGTGTACAAATCCGATTGTGATGTACCTCCTTCCCTTACACTTCCATTCAACTTCAGCAAACTCACATAGTTGATAATTCGCGTAAGCTGGTTGCCCATTTCATCGTGAAAGTCGCGGGCAATTTCTTTCCGAAGATTTTCCTGCTCACGAACACGAATTCTTTCCAGCATCATGGCTTTTTCCACCCGCTGCCGCACCCGCATGTAGGCAATGAAAATGATGAATCCCACGGCAAGCACTATGCATGAAACGATAAACGTAGCGGTTTGATAAAAGGGAGCTTTGATTACAAACGGATAACGAAGCATAGCCGATGACCAACTTCCCTGGTTGTTGGTGGTCATTACCTGGAATTCGTAGTTACCGGGCGGCAGGTTTCCGTACGTGGCCGCTTTCGCGGAAGAAGGTTTTGACCAACTTTTATCATAGTTCTTCAGTCTGTATTTAAACCGTACCGATTTCGGGTACCGTTTATCAACCCGGTTAAACGAAAATGTAAGGTGATTTTTATCGGATGGAAAAACAGGATTGTACGGAAGTTTGAAAAAACCGGTTAAGCTATCGGTGTAGGTCCGTGCCGACTCTTCCCCATAAAAAATATCCACGCTTGTCAGGTGAAGGCCAAACGGAACATAGTCGGTTTGAGATGGCTCGTTATAGGTATACAATCCGTCAATCAAACCGAAATATTTTTCATTGGCCGAGAGGTAAAATGCGTTTTGATTCGTTTCAACTCCCTCAAGCCCGTTGTCGTGATCGAAGTGCAGGTTTTCTATTATCTCAAACTTTTCATTCAACACCATTCGGCTAATGCCCTTTTCCGTTCCTACCCAAATGCGATCCTGCTCATCGGCCGCAATGAAATAAACAAAATCAGAAATTAATCCATCGTGACTGGTAATGAATTGGGAAGCCTGTGTTGTTGGATTAAACACCGCAAAGCCCGCTCCGCCTGAGCCCAACAGCAGGAGCGAATCGCGATAGGGCTGAATACTGAGAATGGTGGCGTTTTCAAAACCTTTCAATGAGTGTTGCTTCACTTTTCCATGCTCAATCGTGTTGAGGCCGTATTCGCTTCCGGCAAATAAAACATGGTAACGCTTCGAATAATAAATCGCGTGAATGGCATTGGCAAGCATTCCCTGCTCCATCGTATAGTATTGAAAGGTTTCTCCATGAAGGTAATTCAGTCCTCCGGGTGTACCAATCCAAACACCGCCTTCGGTATCAAACGCGATGTTATAGACCGTCCAGGCACTCAGTCCGTTTTTTGGAGTAAACCAAATAAATTTATTGCGGGCTTTATCATACCGTGCGGCCCCGGCCGATGATCCTGCCCACAAGTCGCCATTCGGAGCCACCGCAAGGCTGTTAATCATATTCCGGCTGCTGATCTCGCCATCGATGTACGAATCGATCTGATCGTTCTTGATTTTCCAGATACCCTTGCTCATGGTGCCAATCCAGGTGGCACCGTCACCATCTTTCAGCACACTCATCACACCACGCAAATTTTCTGACGCGCATTTGGCAAAATCCTGGTGAAAATATTTGAACAGTCCGCGGCCATTCGTAGCCAGCCACACATTGCCTTCGCGGTCGGGCAGCACCTGGTTGACTTCCACATCGGCAGCGATGATGCTCCGGTTTCCAGAGTCTTCCTTCACCGTTAGCAGGGTTTCGTCTTTTTTTATCCAGTATGTTTTCGAAGGCTGATCATACAGTAAAACATATTCATTGATGTGATCCTGAACGGCCGTCAGGCTGCCGGTATCGTGACCAATGACAAACGTAGATACCGTTTCATCCTTATTGATCACTTTTACTCTGGCATCCTCTCCATAATTATAAAGCGAGAAAATTTTACTGTCTGCAGGCAGTGTACCAACAGGCAAATTGCCTTTCACTGTTTTCAGGAAGATGCTCCCATCTTTTAAAAAAATGCAAAGTTGCCCGTTTCGCAGTTGGTGCATGCGGGTAATCAGCTGATCGGGTTTAAAATTTTTGGCCCAATGATACACCGAGTCGCCATAAATTTTCCCCAACATACCGGGTGCCGCTACAACAAAAACCGTATCGCTGAACACATAGGCATTTCTCACCATTTCATTGCGCGATAGTTCACCGGCTGCCGGGTATCGCTTAAACGATACTCCGTCAAACCGCGTAATACCGCGTGGGTGAACTATCCACAGGTTATTGTGCCGGTCGATTTTCACGAATGAAATAACGTTGCTCAGCAATCCATCCAGGGTAGTGTACACTTTAAATTCCTGGCCATCAAAGCGGGCTAATCCGCCACCATAGGTTGACATCCACAGGTAGCCGTTTTCATCTTCAACAATTGAATACACCTGTGATTGCGGAAGCCCATGAACAGCCGTGTAGTTACGAAGTGAAAAACTGGAATGTTTTACACCATGCTGCGCAGCAAGCATGCCGGCAGAAAAAGTTAACAGGCCCGCGATGAAAAACTTGATCATGGTTTAGTTCAACAAAACTACAGGTATAATGGATGATTCAACATCACCCAAATTACGGCATTAGTAACTTTACTGAAGTACGACCTTTTCCGGTGTAGTGTTTCCGGTGTCTAAAACATATCGCCAGGTACCGTCTTTCTTTTTTTTCCAGATGGAAACATAATTACCATAGGTGGTGGTATCGCGTAAGCCATCGGATGTTTTTGAAACCAGGGTGAAAGCGCCAAACGTATACCCCAGGTTACCGCTGGCTTCAACTTTGAGGGGCTCCCACGACAATTTGAAACCGGGAGGATTTTTTTTGTACCATTCCAGCAGGGCAAATTTTCCGATAACCGGTAAATGCCCTTCTTTGGGTTTGATCACCTTTTCATCGGCATAAAAAATAAATGCTTCGGCAATACCCTTTTCAGAGGCCATTTTACTGAAATTCCGGTCGGCCTCCACAATTTGTCTTTTCAATTCCTCTGTATCCTCCTGCTGGCAGGCTGCCAGGGCGAACAGAAGCAACCAAATGCTGTTTCGTAGTTTCATGAAAGAATTCTGCCCTCTAATGTACCTCAATCTGCATGAATTAAAATTTTAGGCGATAGAAATTTTTTAAAAGGTGCAACCAGCAACGCTAAAATGTAGTCTTAAGGTTCAGTAAACAATCCAATCGTATGATAAAAAACTATCTTCTGATCAGTTTCCGTAATCTGCGAAAGCATTTTACCTATTCACTCATTAATATTTTTGGATTGGGGCTTGGCCTGGCCACGGTCATTTTACTGAGCATTTGGATTCAGCACGAATTAAGTTTTGACACCTTTCATGTAAAATCAGATCGCATCTACCGGGCATCTTTGGAGTATAGCTTTGGCGGGCAGGTTGCCGGAACCTCCGTTTCACCAACAGCACTGCTGCCTACCTTGCAAAAAAATTTTCCTGAGATTGAAAATGGCGTGCGCGTGTACAACCCGGCTTCCTACAGCCCCTACATTGTTAAACGCGATGAGGCAATTTTTCAGGAAGACCATTTCTATTTTGCCGATAGTTCGTTTTTCAAAATATTCTCGTACCCGCTGGTTTCGGGCAATCCCGAAAAGGTACTGGCTGATCCGTACGCTGTTGTGCTCACACAATCTAGCGCTAAAAAGTATTTCGGTGAACAGGATCCTGTTGGAAAAACATTAAACATCAATGGAACAAAAGATTACCTCATCACCGGTGTTGTTCAGGATATACCCTCAAACTCGTACTTGCAGTTCGATTTCATTGCCTCGTTTCATTCGTTGAGTGCCGGTCGTGAAGAGCCTATTTGGTGGAGCGCCAACTACCAAACGTATTTATTAATTGACAAACACGCTGATATAAAAACCATTCAGAACAAAACAAACAACATCGTACAAAAAATAATGGCCGATGAACTGACCAGTGAAGGTGATTACGTTCGGTACAACTTTATGAAACTGACGGATATTCACCTGCGCTCGTCATACAGTTCAGAAATGGAAACCGTAGGAAACGTACAGTACATTTACATTTTTTCGGCTGTGGCGGTTTTAATTCTGCTCATCGCCTGTATCAACTACATTAACCTGGCTACGGCCCGCGCATCCGAAAGGGCTAAAGAGGTTGGTATCCGAAAAGTAGCAGGCGCATTGCGCAAGCAACTCTTTCTGCAGTTTTTGGGAGAGTCCGTCATTATCACATTCCTCGGTTTTGGTGTTGCGTTGTTACTCAGCCAGGTGGCGCTGCCACTCTTTAACGCGTTAACCGGCACTGTTCTTTCGCGCGAAATTTTCTATCAGCCCGCTTTTATTCTTGCA
>Ga0268299_1001817_pt1 | contig 31673 bp, 24 predicted proteins | sample NOBtaG_FD_193484 | JGI IMG/M metagenome (GOLD analysis project Ga0268299, IMG submission 193484) | Activated sludge microbial communities from bioreactor in Nijmegen, Gelderland, Netherland - NOB reactor | ecosystem: Engineered > Bioreactor > Aerobic > Activated sludge | place: Netherlands... | reverse complement strand
CACAAGTTCATCGCCTACCCCATCACCACCCCCGACACGGCCGGCCGCCAGCTGATCAACTGGATCGCCGTGCTCGACTGGCGGTCCAACGGCCTGCCGGCCCGGGAGGACTGGACCCGCCAGGGCCGCTACAAGGACTTCCTCCCCCGCTTCGAAGGCTGGCGCTTCGACTGGCTCGACATCCCGTCCCTCATCACGGGGGCCGACGCCTTCTTCGAGTTCCCCCTCGTCGACCGGGACCCGCTCCCTCGTTGGACCCACGGCCGGGTCACGCTGCTGGGCGACGCCGCCCACCCGATGTACCCGGTCGGCTCCAACGGGGCGTCGCAGGCCGTCATCGACGCCGTGACCCTGGCCGACGCCCTCGTGGCGGAAGATGGCATCGACGCCGCCCTGGCCCACTACGAGAGCATCCGCCGGCCGGCCACCGCCGCCATCGTGGCCGCCAACCGCCAGCAGGGGGCCGAACGCATCCTCGACCTGGCCGAGGAGCGGGCCCCCGACGGGTTCGCCTCCATCGACGACGTGTTCGCCCCCGGCGAGCTCCAGTCGATCGCCGACAGCTACAAGCAGCTCATCGGCCTCCAGAAGCCCGCCCAACCCTGATCTGGTGTCCCGGAGCGTCACGGGTGACGGTTCGGGACACCAGTTCGGGATCAACGGCCGGTCAGAGGGCCCACTCGTTGGTGTCGCCCGGGGGCGGGTCGCCGGCGATGGTGGTGCGCCGCATCACCCGGGCCTGGCGGGTGTCCCACGGGCGGCCCCGGTGGAGCATGCACCGGTTGTCCCACAGCACGGCGTCGCCAGCCTGCCACCGGTGGCGGTACACCCGCGGCGCCTGGCAGGCCCTGTCCAGCAGCTCGTCGAGCAGGGCCCGGCTCTCGCCGTCGCCCCACCCCTCGATCAGCCGGGCATGGCGGCCGATGAACAGGCTGCGCCGCCCGGTCGGCTCGTGCACCCGCACCAGCGGGTGGCGGACCGGGGGCAGGTAGCGCTGCTCCTCGGGCGACAGCACGTCGTCCTCCCCCATCGCCAGGCTCTGCGACGCAGCGATGGAGTGGACGGCCACGAGCCCGTCGAGCCGGGCCCGAAGGCCCGGACCGAGGGCGTCGTAGGCGGCCCGCATGTCGGCGTACTCGGTCTCGCCCCCCTCGTCTGGCACCTCCACCGCCGCCAGCATCGACGCCTTGGCCGAGATCCGCTTGAACGACGAGTCGGTGTGCCAGTGCTGGTTGCTGCGCAGGTAGCGGTTGAGCCGGGCCTCGGGGTCCGACACCAGCTCGCCCCGCCGGTTCACGTTCGACAGGGCCAGCGTGGTGGGCCGGTGCTCGGTGGAGTCCCGGTCTTTCGTGTTGGTGTTCTCCAACTGGCCGATCCGGCGGCTGAACGCCACGTGCTCGTCGGGGCTGAGGTGCTGGCCGGGAAAGGCCAGCACCCCGTAGGTGTGCCAGGCCGCCAGCACGGCGGCGAAGTCGCTGTCGCTCAGGCCGGCCAGGCGCACCCCGGTCACGGTGGCGCCGCAGGCACCCTCGTGCGGGGTGACGATCACGACGTCGACACCGCCTCGTCGGCCTGGATCACCGGCAGCACCTCGGAGGCGAACAACCGCATCGAGGCCTCGGCCTTGTCGAGCGGGAGGTCGCCGAAGGTGAACACGCCCACGAACTCGCCGGCGTCGGTGGTCTCCCGGATCGTGCGCAGCTTCTCGATGCACACCTCGGGGGTGCCCCACACCTGGTTCTGGGCGAACACCTCGACCACCCGCTCCTCGCCCACCCGCTTGCGGGCCCCGGCCATCTTGGCGTAGTAGTCGTAGCCCCCGGCCTGGGTGAAGTGGTCGGCGTCGTGGAACTCGTAGTGCCGCAGCGCCGAGTCGTTGTAGTTGGTCATGTAGGTGCGGGCCGTCTCCCACGCCTCGTCGGGGTCGGGCGAGCAGTAGACCCAGCACACCACGATCGGCTGGGCCTTCGACAGGCCCCGCTTCGTCCGCAGGTCGTTGAAGGTGACGACCTCCTGGCCGATCTCCTCCCACCCCTTCTGGGGCACGAACAGGGCACCGAGCCCGGCGTTGGCCGCGATCGGGATCGTCTCGGGGCTGCCCCAGGCACAGTACATACGGTCCACCAGGTCCTCGGAGCGGGGCTGGGGCCGGATCGACATCGGCGGGATCTGGTGGAAGTTCCCCTGGAACGAGAACTCCTGCTTGGACAGCGCGGCCCGGACGATCTCGAGCGACTCCATGAACCGGTCGCGGCTCTCCCCCATCGGGGTGCGGAACCCCTCGAACTCCACCCGGCCGGCGCCCCGGCCGAAACCGAGGGTGAGCTTGCGGCCCTGGAGGAGCACGTCGAGCATGGCCACCTCCTCGGCCACCCGGATCGGGTCGTGCCACGGGAGCACCACCACCATCGTGCCGAAGTCGACCCGCTCGGTCCGCCCGGCCATGTAGGTCAGGAACTGCAGCGAGTTCGGGACCATCGTGTACGGGGTGAAGTGGTGCTCCACCGTCCAGATCGAGTCGAACCCCAGGGGCTCGACGAGGTTGGCCAGGTGGACGCCCTCGTCGTAGATCTCCCAGTCGGCCCGGGCCGGAGGCCGGTCGTAGCCCTTCTCGGCGTACCGGTCCCAGTCGCCGTAGTTCTGCATGAAGAAGCTGGCGCCAAAGCGCATGGTGCGATCCCCCTTGTGCTGCTTGCTGTGGGACCAACCCTACTGCAGGGCGGTCCCACAGCCCGAAGCGGGAGCGCTCGGTCCGAGCCGGATCAGGCGTCGACCGCGGCCTCGGCCGCCCGCACCAGTCCGAGCGAGCGCTCGTCGCCCACCGTGCCCTCGCCCATGCGGTTCATCACGAAGGCCGTGGTCATCTGGCGGTCGAGGTCGTTGATCACCAGCGACCCGCCCCAGCCGCCCCAGAAGCACGACCGGTCGCTGATCGGCACGGCCAGGTCGGGCGAGGCCAGGGCCCAGCCCACGCCGAAGCGGAACACGTCGCCGATCACGAGGTCGGGCCCGTTGGACTGCTCGTCGAAGATCCGCTCCACCGTGTCCCGCTTCAGCAGGCTGACCCCGTTGACCTCGGGGCACGACACCGCAGCCTGGCACAGGGCCAGGCCCCGGGCGTTGCCGTGGCCGCCGGCGGCCGGGATCTCGGCCCGCCGCCAGGCCGGCTCCCAGCTCTGCTCGGCCACCAGGCCGGGGTTGATCATCGTCTTGTACATCATCGGCGGGAACACGTCGGGCCGGGCCGGCGGGGGCGGGGCGATCACGTTCGACACCCGGCCGTGGAGCTCGTCGGGCAGGCCCACCCAGAACTCGGCCCCCAGCGGCTCGGCGATCTCGGTGCGGAACCAGGTCCCGAACGACTGCCCGGTGACCCGGCGCACCACCTCACCGATGAGGTAGCCCTGGGTGATGGCGTGATAGCCCGACGCCGTGCCCGGCTCCCACCACGGGGCCTGGCGGGCCAGGCGGTCGCAGATCCCGTCCCAGTCGTACAGGTCCTGCCCCGAGATCTTCTCCTCCCAGCCCGACAGCCCGGCGGTGTGGGCCATCAGATGGCGGACGAGCACCCCCTCCTTGCCGTTCTGGGCGAACTCGGGCCAGTAGGTGGCCACCGGAGCGTCGAGGTCGATCAGGCCCCGCTCGGCCAGCACGTGGGCAGCCAGGAACGTCATGGTCTTCGTGCTCGACCACACGTTGGTGATCGTGTTCTTCTCCCACGGCCGGGTGCGCTCGGGGTCGGCGTGACCGCCCCACAGGTCGACGACGAGCTCGCCCCGGTGGACGACGGCCACCGAGGCCCCCACGTCGAGGCCCCGGGCGAAGTTGGCGGCGAAGGCGTCCTTCACCCCGGCGAACCGGGGATCGCAGTGGCCGTCGATCGGTGTGTCGGTCATGGGTGTGTCTCCCTCGGATTCGGAATCTCCGCACGGAGCGTCTCACCGGTGAGACGCTCCGTGCGGAGATCTGGGCAGTTGGACGGTCAGCGGGTGGTGTTGGCCGGGAGCTCCCGGAACGGGGTCTCGCGGGGATGACCCGGCTCCTTGGGCAGGCCCAGGCCCCGTTCGCCGATGATGTTGCGCTGGACCTGGTCGGTGCCGCCGTAGATGGCGGGGGCGGGCGAGAACACCACCAGCTCCTGGAACCAGCCGTCGGTCACCGCCTCGCGGCCCCACAGCTGGGCGTCGGGGCCGAGGATGTGGCACCCGAGCTCCCGGCCGGCTTCGACGGCCTGACTCATGGCCACCTTGGCCAGCGGCCCCTCCACCCCGGTGCGGCCGCCCGCCCCGCCCTTGGCCCGCCGGGCGCCCCACGTGATCACCTGCACCCGGGTGTACAGGGCGGCGATCTCCTGGCGGATCAGGGGGTCGTCGAGCAGACCCCGCTCCCGGGCGAGCGCGATGAAGCGCTGGATGGTGCCGGGCGAGATGTGGCCCTGCACCATCGAGGCCCGGGCACCGGTCATGAAGTCCCGGCACGGGCGGTCGAGGTGGCCGGCCACGGTGCCGGGGGCTGCCCGCCCGAACCCGCCCGACGCCTCGCCGATGCCGGCCCGCTCGTGCATCAGCGTGGTGTTGGCCACGGCCCAGCCGGTGTTGGTGTCGCCCAGGCGGTAGGCGTCGGGCACCCGGGCGTCGGTCATGAAGACCTCGTTGAACACGGCCCGCCCGGTCATCTCCCGTAGGGGGCGGACGTCGACGCCGGGCTGGTGCATGGGGAACAGGAAGTAGGTGATGCCCTGGTGCTTGGGGGCGTCGGGGTTGGTGCGGGCGATGAGGATGGCGAAGTCGGCCACCTGGCCGGTGGAGGTCCACACCTTCTGGCCGTTCACCACCCACTCGTCGCCGTCGCGCTCGGCCCGGGTCTGCAGGCCGGCCAGGTCGGAGCCGGCGCCGGGCTCGGAGAACAGCTGGCACCACCCCTCGGAGCCGTCGATGATCGGCCGCACGAAGCGGTCGATCTGCTCCGGGGTGCCGTGGGTGAGGATGGTGGGCAGGGCCAGCATGGTGCCGATCCCGGCCGGCGGGCCCATCGCCTCCTTGTTCCGCAGGGCGGCGAACACCGCGGCCTGCTGCTCTCGGTCGTAGCCCCTTCCGAAGGGCGGGTCGAGCTGGCTGTAGCTGAGCCCGGCGTCGGCCAACCGCCCCCACCACTGGCGCACGGTGAGCTCCGGGTCCCACTGCTCGTCGATCCAGGCCTCCACCTCGGCCTGGACGGCCTGAGCGCTCTGTCCGCTGGCTACCGCCATGTCGACGACCCTCCCACGGTCGGTGGAGCCGCCTCGGCGGGGCTCCCGGCCGCAGCCTAAACCAACCCTCGTGCCGCGTCAGACTGCGGACGGGGACGCGGTCCGGCCCCGGACCGGGCGACTGGTCCGGGGCCGGCCGATCGCCGGTCGGGAAGGTGGTTGGGGGAGGTGGGAGGGAGAGGGAGAGGCTCCGCCACCCGCCCGACCGGGCGTCCGTCAGCTGCCGGCCGTGGTGCTGGTGCTGCCGTCGGCGCCGGTGCCATCGGCCGGGGCGCCGTCCTGCCCCTCGGCGGGGGCGGAGCCGTCGCGGGCCCGGCCGGGGCCGGCGTCCCTGCCCCCGGGGCCGCCCCTGCCGCCCGGGCCACCGTCGCCGCACGGCCCGTCCTGGATCTCGACCACGTTGAAGTCGGCGTCGAAGGTGACCGTCTGGCGCTCGCCATCGCTCGTCACCAGGTGGGCCTCGTAGGCCGCGCCGTCGGCATCGGTCTCGACCCGCTCGACGGTGGCGCCGGGCACCGCGGCCTCCGTGACCTTGGTGGCGGTCTCGCCGGTGAGCAGCTCCTCGGTCTTGCCGTTGACGGTGTGGCGGCCGCCTTGCTGACCCTGGGACGGGGCCTGATCGCTGGTGCTCTGGTCCGTGGTGCCCTGATCGGTGGTGCTGGTGTCGCTCTGGGTGGTGGCGCTGCCGGCCGAGGAGGCGGCCAACGAGGCGGTCGCTCCGCCGGCCACCAGGGCGCCGATGATGCCGGCGCCGACCATGGCACTCCGCACTGCTGGATGCATCGAGGGGACTCGCTTTCTTGGGAGGTTTTCGTCTCCCGAACCTTTCGGGATGCTCTTCATCGTGCGGGTGGCGCCTCAGACGGCGATGAGAGCAACCTGGGAACTGGCCGGGAATCGGGCCCCGTTCCTGAGAGTCCCCACCGGCCCCGGTTAGCCTGGAACCATGAGCACGATCCGGCCCGTTGGCACCGGCGGCGCCGCCGTGGCTGTCCCCTTCCTGCGGACCCTGGCCTCCCCCCGGGCCGCCCTGGTGCTCACCACCTCGGCCGCTCTGCCCACCGATTGGCCCGAGAGCACCGACGCCTCCCCCGAGGCCAACCTCGGTCACGCCCTGGGCTGGACGTGCGAGGTCCGGCGGGCCTCGATCGTGCTGCTCAACCCACTGGGCGAGGGCCACCTGAACGCTCCGCTGCCCGCGCTGGGCGACGACTGGCTGGCCAACGCGCGCCACGACGGCTCGGCCGCCGTGTATCTGGCCCCGGCCCGCCACCAGGGCCCGTTTCCCGAGCTGACGCTGTCGGCGGCGGCCGAGGCCGGCGAGCTGCGGGCCGGCACCGTGCGCACCGGCGTGGCCGACGACTACGGCCGGGCCGAGCCGGTGGGCCGCAACGAGCCGTGCCCCTGCGGCTACGGCCGCAAGTTCAAGCACTGCCACGGCTGAGGGAACCCTTTGCGTTCCCTGGGTTCGCCAACGGCGAACACCCGAGGCTGAGGCAGCGGGAGCCACAGCCACCGCCAGATTCCGCCGCTCCGACGTGGAGGGGGCGGGCCCCGGCGTGCCAGACTGGTTAGACAACCGAACCATCACAGGGGGAACGCCCATGAGCGCCACCAACGAGAGCGGCACGCTCGTCATCAAGGGAGGCACGGTCGTCGACGGCACCGGCGCTGCGGGCCAGCGGGCCGACGTCGCCATCGAGGGCGGCACCATCAAAGAGATCGGCCAGAACCTCACCGGTGACCGGGTGCTGGAGGCCGACGGCTGCGTCGTGTCGCCCGGCTTCATCGACATCCACACCCACTACGACGCCCAGGTGTTCTGGGACCCGGCGCTCACCCCGTCGTGCTTCCACGGCGTCACCACGGTGGTCGCTGGCAACTGCGGCTTCTCCCTGGCTCCCATCAAGTCGACAGACCACGAACTGATCGCCAACACCATGGAGAAGGTGGAGGACATGAACCCGGCCACCCTGCTCGAGGGTGTGCCGTGGAACGACTTCGAGACGTTCCCCCAGTACCTGTCGGCCGTCGAGCGCCGGGGCACCGTGCTCAACTTCGCCGCGTACCTGGGCCACACCCCGCTGCGGCTCTACGTGATGGGCGACGAGGCCGTGGGCCGCCCGGCCAACGCCGCCGAGCTCGACAAGATGAGCGCCATCATCCGGGAGGCCATGGACGCCGGCGCCGTCGGCTTCGCCACCAGCTTCGCCGCCACCCACCTGGGGGCCGACGGCAGCCCCATCCCCAGCCGCTGGGCCGACCGGGCCGAGCTGGAGGCCCTGTTCACGGCGGTGGCCAGCACCGGCAAGGGCATCATCGGCGTAAACGGCGGCGACAACCTGTCGCTGCGCGACAACTACGTGCTGCAGCGCCAGGTGGGCATCCCGTTCACCTACACCGCGGTGCTGACCAACCCGAGCGGCGGTCACCTCAAGGCCCTGGAGATCAACCGCCAGGGCTGGGAGGAGGGCGGCGAGGTGTGGCTGCAGGTGAGCTGCCGGCCGCTCACGTTCTCCATGACCCTGGTGGAGCCGTTCACGCTCAACACCAACCCGGTGTTCGCCGAGCTGTCGGGGGGCAGCGTGGAGGCCCGCCGGGCCGCCTACGCCGATCCGGCGTGGCGGGAGCGGGCCCGGGAGGCGTGGAACGAGAAGCGGGCCTTCCGGCCCCGGTGGTCGACCATGGAGATCATGGAGACCCAGGCCCACCCCGAGCTGATCGGCCGGCGCCTGAGCGACATCGCCGACGAGCGGGGCATCGACGCCTTCGACTGCCTGATGGACCTGGCGGTGGCCGAGCCCGACGTGGCCATGCGGATCAAGGTGCTGATCGCCAACGACGACGAGGAGGGTGTGAAGACCCTGCTCAACGCGCCCGGCACCACGCTCGGCCTGTCCGACGCCGGGGCCCACGTGGGCCAGCTGTGCGACGCTCCCCTCCCCACCGACCTCCTGGGCAACTGGGTGCGGGGCCGGGAGGTGCTGACCATGGAGGCGGCGGTACGCAAGCTCACCGGACAGCAGGCCGACCTGTTCGGCTTCGCCGACCGCGGCTACCTGAAGGCCGGCTACGCCGGCGACGTGGCCGTGTTCGATCCCGCCACGGTGGCCCCCGGGCCGGTGCGGCGGGTGCGCGACTTCCCGGCCGGCTCCGAGCGGCTCACCGCCGACGCCCCCACCGGTATGCGGCACGTGGTGGTCAACGGCCGGCCGATCCAGGTCGACGGCACCTTCCTCGAGGGCTCGCTGACCGACCGCCCCGGCCAGCTCGTCCGCCCCGCCCCCCGCCGCTGACCTCCTGCCGTTACCCGGCTCCAACCGGGTAACGAAAACCGCGACACACCAGCCTTCTGCGTCGCGAAACCCCCGGATTTCGAGGGTTTCGCGGCGCAGTTGCGCGCCCGGGCACCCCCGATCAGCGATCACCTTTCAGCTAAACTGATGCCATGGCCGGAATTGCCCGGATCGTGACCAGGAAGAGGCTCCACGAGTCTGGGGGCGACCGAGGATATTGGCTGTCCCGCCCGATGAGCGAGCGGGTGGCTATGGTGCAACGTCTCAGAGCTGAGTACCACGGGTGGGACGATGCAGCTGGACCCCGACTTCAGAGAGTTCATCGAGTGCTGCATCGCCAGCGAGGTTGAGTTCCTGATCGTCGGCGGGTACGCAGTCGCCGCCTACGGGCACCCGAGATACACCAAAGACCTGGACGTCTGGGTTCTGATCGACGGCACCAACGCCGACCGTCTTGTGGACGCCCTCGGACGTTTCGGTTTCGGCTCGCTCGGCCTCACCGCCGCCGACTTCTCCGAGCCCGACACGGTGGTCCAGCTCGGCTATCCGCCGAAGCGAATAGACATCCTGATGTCGATCGACGGCGTCGACTTCGCCGACTGCAGAATGCGTCGCACCGAGATGGACGTCGATGGGATGACCTCGCCGGTGCCGTTCATCAGTCTCGACGACCTCCGTCGCAACAAGCGGGCCTCCGGTCGGGCGCAGGATCTCGCCGACGTCGAGGCGCTGGAAGACGGCACCGAGACCTGACGCGGCGGTGCCCGCCGCCCCGGAGGGCGGCGGGCACCGGCTGGATCCGATGACCGAGAGCTGAACTCAGTCGACCGGGGTGGGCTGGTCCTGGTGGCCGAAGCGGTAGGGGGCCATGGTCTCCTGGGCCTCCTTGCGGAACTTGTGCCAGCGGCCGCCGCCGTAGTAGGCGAGGCTGCCGGGCTCCGCCTCACCGTGCCCGTTGTAGTACGACAGGCAGTCTCGCAGCGGGGCGGTGGCGATGTCGGCCATGCGGCAGTGCTCGGCGTACATCTCCTCCGGCTCCTTCTCGATGTCGACGATGGTCTCGCCGTCCTCGCGCATCTTGGTGAGCAGCCAGGCGATGTAGTCGGCGTGGGCGTCGATGGCGTCGGTGAAGTTGAAGCTGCCGCCGCCGCCCTGGGGGCCGGTGACGATGAACAGGTTCGGGAAGCCCTGTGAGTGGAGACCGAGGAAGGTCTTGGTGCCCTCGCTCTGCCACTTGCCCGACAGGGTCTGGCCGTTGCGGCCCACGATCATGTTGAACGTGGAGGTGGCCATCCACTGGAACCCGGTGGCGTAGATCAGCACGTCGAGCGGGTACTCGGTGCCCTCGTGGACCACGCCCCGCTCGTTGATCTCGGTCACCCCGGTGGGGGCGGTGTCGACCAGGTGCACGTGGGGCTTGTTGAACGTGGGCAGGAACTCGTCGTGGAAGGTGGGGCGCTTGCAGCCGTAGGGATAGTACGGCTTCAATGCGGCCGCCGTCTTGGGATCCTTGACGATGGCGTCGACCCGGGCCCGGATCTGCTCCATGATGCGGAAGTTCGTGTTCAGCTGGCGCTGCACGAGCTCTTCCTGGCTGAGGCGCGTGGCGTGCTCCTTGCGCTCCCGGAAGTCGGCAACCTTGCCCGACAGGTACTCGTCGTTGGCCTTGATGGCGGTACGGCCCTCGGAGATGCGGGCGAACCGTTCGCGCCGGGCCCGGGCCCAGCCAGGCTCGGTCTTCCACGTCTCGATCTCTTCGGGGGTGGTGGCCCGCTGGTCCCGCACGTCGATGGTGGACGGGGTGCGCTGGAACACGAACAGCTCACCGACGATCTTGGCCAGCTCGGGGATCACCTGCACGGCGGTGGCGCCGGTGCCGATGATGCCCACCCGCTTGCCCTCGAGCGGGATGTTGTAGTTCCAGCGCGACGTGTGGAACGAGTCGCCCTGGAACTTCTCCATGCCGTTGATGCGGGCCAGCTTGGGCGTGGTGAGGATGCCATTGGCCAGGATCACGTAGCGGGCCTTCATGGCGTCGCCCCGCTCGGTGTACACCGTCCAGCGGCCCTCGCTCTCGTCCCACTCGGTCTTGGTCACCGTGGTGTGGAACAGGCAGTGGTCGTAGAAGTTGAACTTCTCCGCCATCTTCTGGCAGTACTCGAAGATCTCGAAGCCCGAGGCGAACTTCATCGTCGGGAAGTACTCCATCTCCTCCAGCAGCGGGAAGTAGGAGTACGACTCGACGTCGCAGGCGATCCCCGGGTACCGGTTCCAGTACCAGGTACCGCCGACGTCGCCGCCCTTCTCGCAGAAGCGCACGTCGATGAAGCCGGCTTCCCGCAGCTTGTGCCACAACAGCAGCCCGGCGAACCCGGCGCCCACCACCAGGATCTCGCACTCGTCGGTCAGGGCCTCCCGCTCGATCGGAGGCTCGGAGTACACGTCCTCCAGGTAGCGGGAGAACTCGCCCTCCATGGCCATGTAGTCGGCCGCCCCCCGGCGGGCCTCCTTGAACTCCCGGTACTTGGCCTGCTCATCGGCGTTGAACACCGCTCCGGCCGGCGGTTCGGGCAGGGTCTTCAGCGAGGTGTCCTCGGTGATGCCGTACCCGCTGCCCGTGATCTTCTCCGTCGCCTTGCCGGCTCGGGTGTGGAAGATCTTGAGGCCGGTACCCGGATCGATCTCGATTGCTGCCATGGTCCGCTCTCTCTCGCACGGTGGCCCATCGGAACCGACGGGCCGTCCAACTCATAACTGGGCCTACGGGCGACACTACCGCCCGAACACTTAGAGCTTCCAACTAGTCCACCGGGGCGCCCTGGCTCTGGTGGCCGAACAGGTAGGGGCCGAGCGAGGCCTGGGCCTCGTCTTTGTAGGTGTTCCAGCGCCGGCCCCCGTAGTAGGCCAGGCTGCCCGGCTCCGCTTCGCCGTGACCGTTGTAGTACGACAGGCAGTCCCGCAGCGGGGCGGTGGCGATGTCGGCCATCCGGCAGTGCTCGGCGTAGCCCTCCTCGTCCTCCTTGCGCACGTCGACGATCTCCAGGCCCCGGTCCCGCATGGTCGACAGCAGCCAGGCCAGGTAGTCGGCGTGGGCGTCGATGGCGTCGGTGAAGTTGAAGCTGCCGCCGCCGCCCTGGGGGCCGGTGACGATGAACAGGTTGGGGAACCCGTTGGAGTGCAGGCCGAGGAACGTCTTGGTGCCCTCGCTCTGCCACTTCCCGCTCAGCGTCTGGCCGCTGCGGCCCACGATCATGTTGAACGTGGAGGTGGCCATCCACTGGAACCCGGTGGCGTAGATCAGCACGTCGAGCGGGTACTCGGTCCCGTCGTGGACCACGCCCCGCTCGTTGATCTCGGTGACGCCGAGGGGTGCGGTGTCCACCAGGTGGACGTGGGGCAGGTTGAACGTCGGCAGGTACTCGTCGTGGAAGGTGGGCCGCTTGCAGCCGTAGGGGTAGTACGGCTTGAGCGCCGCCGCCGTCTTGGGGTCCTGCACGATGGCGTCGATCCGGCCCCGGATCTGCTCCATGACCTTGAAGTTCTCGTCGAGCTGGTACTGGGTCCACTCCTCGGGCGAGAGGCGCCGGTTCAGGCGCTCCCGTTCCCGGAAGTCATCGGTTCGGCCGGCCAGGTAGTCGTCGTTGGCCCGCACCGCGGTGCGCAGCTCCGAGATGCGGCCGAACCGGGCCCGCCGGGCGCGGGCCCACCCTGGCTCCTTGCTCCACTGCTCCATCTGCTCGGGGGTGGTGGCCTTCTGGTCCCGCACGTCGATCGTGGACGGGGTGCGCTGGAACACGTAGAGCTCCCCCACCACCTTGGCCAGCTCGGGGATGGCCTGCACGGCGGTGGCTCCGGTGCCGATGATGCCGACGGTCTTGCCGTCGAGCGGGATGTTGTAGTTCCAGCGCGAGGTGTGGAACGACTCCCCCTGGAACGTCTCCATGCCCTTGATGCGGGCCAGCTTGGGGGTGGTGAGGATGCCGTTGGCCAGGATCACGTAGCGCGCCTTCATGGCGTCGCCCCGGTCGGTGTGGACGGTCCAGCGGCCCGCGTCCTCGTCCCATTCGGTCTTGGTCACCGTGGTGTGGAACAGGCAGCGGTCGTAGAACTCGAACTTCTCCGCCATCTTCTGGCAGTACTCGAAGATCTCGAACCCGGAGGCGAACTTCATGGTGGGCACGTACTCCATCTCCTCCAGCAGGGGGAAGTAGGAGTACGACTCGACGTCGCAGGCGATGCCCGGGTACCGGTTCCAGTACCAGGTGCCGCCCACGTCGCCGCCCTTCTCGCAGAAGCGCACGTCGGCGAAGCCGGCCTGGCGGAGCTTGTACCACAGGAGCAGCCCGGCGAACCCGGCCCCCACCACCAGGATCTCGCACTCGTCGGCCAGGCTGTCCCGGGGCACCGGCGCGGCGGAGTAGACGTCTTCCAGGTAACGCGAGAAGTCGCCCTCCATGGCCATGTAGTCGGCCGCGCCCCGGCGGGCCTCCTTGAACTCCCGGTACTTGGCCTGCTCATCAGCGTTGAACACCGCGCCGGCCGGGGCCTCGGGCAGCGTCCTGAGGGTCTCGGCCGTGACCACGGCGTAACCCGTGCCCTTGAGCGCCGGATTGGCGCTGGCGGCCCGGGTGTCGAACTTCTTGAGGCCGGTGGCCGGGTCGATGCTGATCGACGGCATGGTCGTGCTCACTTTCGCGTTCTCGGTTCGACGGGTCGCCGGCGGCCGACGCCCTGTCCCCCTGGTTCCCCGTGGCCCGACACTACCGGACCGCTCCCTCCGCCTCCCAAACGCCCCGGCCCCGCCTCGGGCGAACCGACACCCAAAAACCGCGCCCCGCCGACGATCTGCGTCACCTTCTCGACGGAATCCGGTGGTTCCGCGCCCGCGGTTGGCTGCTGAGCGCGTTTTCGTCGCGTCGGTTGGGATCGCCGGCGCGGCTCCGCGCCATCGGGGCCGGCCGGTCAGCGGCGGATGCGTTGAACGGCGAGGGTGACTGCACCGGCCACGATGGCCCAGAACGGGGCCCCGACGCTCCACAGGGTGAGGCCGCTGGCCGCCACCACGAAGGTGATCAGGGCCGCCTCCCCGGTGGTGTCATCGAGAAGGGCCACCCGCAGGGCGTTGCCGATGGTGGACAGCAGAGCGAGGCCGGCCACGGCCAGCACCAGGGCCTTGGGGAAGGCGGCGATCAGGCCCACGACAGCCCCGCCCAGGGCGGAGATGGCGAGATAGAGGGTGCCGGCGGTGACACTGGCCTGCCACCGTCGGTCCGGGTCTTCGTGGGCCTCGGGCCCCATGCAGATGGCGGCGGTGATGGCGGCCAGGTTGATGGCGAACCCGCCGAAGGGGGCCAGCGCCAGCGTGGCCGCCCCGGTGGCGGCGATGGGGGGCGACACCGGCGTGGTGAAGCCGGCCGCCCGCTGGGCGGCCACCCCCGGCAGGTTCTGCGACGCCATCGTCACCACGAACAACGGCAGGGCGATTCCCACCACGGCGGTGAGGCTGAACCGGGGGGCCGTGAACACGGGCCGAACCAGCGACCACTCGACGGCGCCGGCGTCGAGCTGGCCCCGGACGGCGGCCACGGCGACGCCCACGGCCAGCACCCCGGGGACGGCCCACCGGGGCCACCACCGCCGGCCGGCCAGGTAGGCGGCGAACATCGCCCCCACCAGCACCGCCTCGGTACCACCGGCGGCGAAGGCGTCGAAGGCGAAGTGGGCCAGCACCCCGGCCAGGAGGGCCGACGCCAACGCCACCGGGATCCGGTCCATCACCCGGGCGAACAGGCCGGTGGCCCCGGCCGCCAGGATCAACAGCCCGCACACCAGGAAGGCCCCGATCCCCTCGGCCAAGGGCACCCCCACCCCGGCCGTGGCCAGCAGCACCGCCCCCGGGGTCGACCAGGCGGTGAGCACCGGCTTGCGGTACCACAGGCTGAGCCCCACGCTCGTGACACCGGACCCGAACGCCACGGCCCACACCCAGGAGGCGGTCTCGGCCGGGGTGGCCCCGAACGCCTCCGCCGCCTGGAACACGAGCACCACCGAGCTCGTCATCCCCACCAGCACAGCCACGAACCCGGCCACGAACGGGGCCACGGTGAAACGGCCGGGCGGGGCGGGGGTACGGGCGGTGGCGGGCTGGGCGGCCATGGGCCCGCAGCCTACGGCCGCCCAGCGTCAGCGGGGCCGAGGGCCGCGGCCGGGCCGGGGCCCCGAGCCGAACGGGCGGCGGCGGTGGCCGGCGTGCCGCTGTGCCGGGCCTGCGGGCCGACGGCGTCGACCCGCACCGGGTTGCGTGGCTGGACCCAACGGGCGCCTTCTGACACCCGGGTCTAGGCTCCGCTCCCGGGAGGACCGCATGAGCAGCGCCGAGTTGACCGAGGAACAGCTGGCCGAGGAGGTCCGGGCCTGGTTCGCCGGGGCCTGGGACCCCGATCTCCCGCTGGTGGCGTGGAGGGAGCGCCTGGTGGACGCCGGCTGGGCCGTGCCGGCCTGGTCGCCCAGATGGTACGGGCGGGGCCTGCCGGAGTGGGCCACGGCCGTGGTGCACGGCACCCTGCGCCGGGCCGGTGGGGTGGCCACCCCGCTGGGCGGGGGCATGGGCCTGGCCGCCCCCACCATCTACGACCACGCGTCCGACGAGGTGAAGGAGCGGTTCCTCCGCCCCACCCTCACCGGTCAGATCGCCTGGTGCCAGCTGTTCAGCGAGCCCACCGCCGGCTCCGATCTGGCCGGCCTCAAGACCACGGCGGTACGGGACGGCGACGACTGGATCGTCAACGGCCAGAAGGTGTGGAACACCAGCGCCGACCACGCCGACATGGGGATCCTGGTGGCCCGCACCGACTGGGACGTGCCCAAGCACGCCGGCATGACCTACTTCCTGATCGACATGCACCAGCCCGGGGTGGAGGTGCGTCCGATCCGCCAGATGAACGAGCACCGCTCGTTCAACGAGGTGTTCCTCACCGACGCCCGGGTGCCCCACGCCAACGTGGTGGGACGGGAAGGCGACGGCTGGAAGGTGGCCCGGGGCACCCTGGCCCATGAGCGGTCGTTCTCCACCCAGCGCAGCGTGTACTTCGCTCCCGAGGCCACCGGCCGGGTGATCGACGAGGCCCGGGCCGAGGCGGCCGAGTACCTCAAGACCTACGAGTGGTACCCCCAGCGGATGGGCCGGGTCGACCTCCTGGCCGACCGGGCCCGGGCCACCGGGCGCAACGCCGACCGCCTGGTCCGCAGCGAGCTGGTCAAGGTCACGAGCTTCCACCAGACGGCCGAGTGGACGGCGGCTCGGGCCAAAGCGGCCCGAGAGCTCGGGCGCCCGCCCGGCTCCGAGGGCTCGATCGGCAAGCTGGCCCTGTCGGTGCTGGCCCGGGGGGCCCACCGGGTCCACACCTCGATCGTCGGAGCCCAGGGCATGCTCCGGGAGGGCCCCGACCCGGCTGACGCCGTGGTGGCCGAGGTGCTGGTGTCGACCCCGGCCCAGTCGATCGCGGGCGGCACCGACGAGATACAGCACAACATCCTGGGCGAGAACATGCTCGGCCTGCCCAAGGAGCCGGCCCCCGACCGGGGCAGGCCCTTCCGCGAGGAGGTCCAGCAGGGTGGGCCCACCCAGCAGGGTGGGGGCAAGCCGTGAGCACCCTGCTCGAGCCGTACCGGGTGCTCGACCTCACCGACGACCGGGGCCACCTGGCGGGCTTCATCCTGGCCATGCTGGGGGCCGACGTGGTGGCGGTGGAACCGCCGGGCGGATCGCCGGTGCGTCGGCTCGGCCCTTTCGGGCCCGACGGCGAGTCGCTGACCCACGCCGCCTACAACCGGGGCAAGCGGTCGGTGGAGATCGATCTGGACGCCCCGGGCGGCCGGGACGCCTTCCGGACCCTGGTGGCCGGAGCCGATGTGCTGATCGAGTCGGGGGCGCCGGGCGAGCTGGCCTCACGGGGCTGGAGCTGGAGCGAGCTGGAAGCCGTGAACCCGGAGCTGGTCACCGTCTCGATCTCGCCGTTCGGCCAGACCGGCCCCAAGGCCGGCTGGGCCGCCACCGACCTCACGGTGTGGGCCGCCGGCGGGCCGGCCGCGCTGTGCGGCGACGAGGACCGGGCGCCGCTGCAGGTGAGCGTGCCCCAGGCCTTCCTCCACGCCGGGGCGCAGGCCGCCTCGGCCGCCGTGCTCGGCCTGCTGGAACGCACCCGCTCGGCCCGGGGCCAGCACATCGACGTGTCGGCCCAGGTGGTGGCGATGAACGCCACCCAGTCGTCGTCGCTGTGCTCGCTGGTGGGGTCACCCCTCACCGTGCGGGCCGGAGGCGGGATCAAGGGCGGTGAGATCAACCTGCGCTTCGTCTTCCCCGCTGCCGACGGGTACGTGTCGATCACGATGGTGTTCGGGGCCGTGATCGGCCCGGTGACGGCCCGGCTCATGCAGGCCGTCCACGAGGCCGGGTTCTGTGACGCCGAGACGGCGAACAAGGACTGGGTCGACTACGCCATGGCCCTGTCGGACGGGCGGGAGTCGCTGGAGGAGTTCGAGCGGATCAAGGACGCCGTGGCCGCCTTCACCGCCACCCGCACCAAGGCCGAGCTGTTCACCCTGGCCCAGGAACGCCGGCTTCTCATGGCCCCGATCGTCACCACGGCCGACATCCTGGCCTCCGAGCAGCTCGCCGCCCGGGGCTACTGGGAAGAGGTGGACGGCCAGCGGTATCCCGGGCGCTGGCTCCAGGCTCTGGGCGCCAAGCTCCCGTCCGGGCTCACCGTGCCCGCCCCCGGGCAGCACACGGCGAAGGTGCTGGCCGAAGCCCAGGCCACCGACCGATCGTCAGCCGGCGCGGGCACCGGCGCCGGCGCCGGCGGCCAGCCGATGGCCACCGCGCCGCCGGCCGATGACGCCCGCCCACTGGCTGGGGTCAAGGTTGTCGACTTCATGTGGGCGGTGGCCGGGCCCACGATCTCCCGGCTCCTGGCCGACGCCGGGGCCACCGTGGTGCGCATCGAGTCGTCGACCAAGCTCGACGCCTGCCGGGCGTTCCTGCCGTTCATGAACAACGAGGTGGGCGTGGAGAACAGCGCCCTGTTCAACAACCTCAACGCCGACAAGCTCGGCATCACGCTCAACCTCGGCACGGAGGCCGGCCTCGAGGTGGCCCGGGACCTCTGCCGGTGGGCCGACGTGGTGTGCGAGGCCTACACCCCCAAGGCGATGCGGGCCTGGGGTCTGGCCTACGACGACCTGAAGGCCCTCAACCCATCGGTGGTCATGCTGTCGACCTGCCTGTTCGGCCAGACCGGGCCGCTGGCCCCGTTCGCCGGCTACGGCAACCTGGCCGGGGCCATGACCGGCTTCTACAACCTCACCGGCTGGCCCGATCGGGCCCCGGTGGGTCCCTTCGGCGCCATCACCGATTACACCTCGCCCCACCCGGCGGCGGCCAGCCTGCTCGCCGCCCTCGATCACCGGCGGCGCACCGGCGAGGGCACCTACCTCGACTTCTCCCAGGCCGAGGCGTCGATCCACTACCTGGCCCCGGCGATCCTGGAGTGCGCCCGAACCGGGCGGGTGGCCGGCGCCACCGGCAACGCCAGCGACCGGTTCTGCCCCCACGGTGTCTTCCCCGCTGCCGGCCACGACCAGTGGGTGGCGGTGGTGGCCCAGCATGACGAGGCGTGGGCCGGCCTGGCCGGCCTGATCGGTCGGCCTGATCTGGCGTCGCTGTCCCACGGCCAGCGCCAGGCCCGCCGGGAGGAGCTGGAGGCGGCGGTGGCGGCGTGGACGTCGGGCCTGGAGCCGGGCGACGTGGAGCAACGGTGCCAGGAGGCCGGGGTGGCCGCCCACCGGGTGCAGAACGCCCCCGAGCTGGCCGACGATCCCCAGCTGGCCCACCTGGGCCATTGGCTGGAGGTGGAGCACTCGCTCCACGGCCCCACCCTCGTGGAGGCGGCCCGGTTCCGGATGTCCCGCACCCCGATCGGCCCCCGCCGGGGCGGCCCGACCCTGGGCGAGCACACCTTCGAGATACTGACCGACCTGCTCGGCTACGACAGCGACCGCATCGCCGACCTCGCCGCCGCCGAAGCCTTCGACTGAGTGTCCCCTTCGGGGACCTGGAGTTTCGCTTCGCGGAAACTCCCTAGTGTCCCCCTCGGGGACCTGGAGTTCCGCTTCGCGGAAACTCCCTAGTGTCCCCCTCGGGGACCTGGAGATCCGCTTCGCGGAAACTCCCTAGTGTCCCCTTCGGGGACCTGGAGTTCCGCTTCGCGGAAACTCCCTAGTGTCCCCTTCGGGGACCTGGAGATCCGCTTCGCGGAAGCTCCCTCACGCGGCAGCGATCGGTGGCACCCGCCGCTGCGTTCGGTGGGTCAGCGCCGCAACCTCGACCGGGGACTAGGCGGTTTCGAGGGCCAGCAGCTCGTGGACCCGGGGGGCGACCTCGGTGGCGTAGAGCTCGATGCTGCGCAGCATCGCGTCGTGGGGCAGGGTGCCGGCTGAGTACTTGAGGTCGAAGCGGGCCAGGCCGAGCGAGCGGGCCGTGGCTGCGATCTTGGCCGCCACCGTCTCCGGCGACCCGACGTAGAGCGCGCCCTCGGGCCCGGTGGCCCGGTCGAACTCGCTGCGTGCGGCCGGAGGCCAGCCCCGCTCGGCCCCGATCCGGTCCCGCATCGGCTTCCAGTGGGGCCACAGCTCCTCGGCCGCCTGCTCGTCGGTCTCGGCCACGTGGCCCGGCGAGTGCACCCCCACCGGCTGGGCGGCCTGGCCGAAGTGGTCGAGGGCCCGGCGGTACAGGTCCACCAGCGGGGCGAAGCGGTGGCTCTCGCCGCCGATGATGGCCACCATCAGCGGCAGACCGTGTCGGGCGGCCCGGACCACCGACTCCTGGCTCCCGCCGACGCCCACCCACGTGGTCAGCCCGCCGGGGCGGCCGGTGCGGGGGTAGACGGCCTGGTCGGTGAGCGCCGCCCGGGTCTCGCCGGACCAGGTCACCGGCCCCTCGGCCCGAAGCCGCACGAACAGGTTCAGCTTCTCTTCGAACAGCTGCTCGTAGCGGTCCAACGGGAAGCCGAACAGCGGGAACGACTCGACGAACGAGCCCCGGCCCAGGATCACCTCGGCCCGGCCGCCGGACACGGCGTCGAGGGTGGCGAAGCGCTGGTAGACCCGCACCGGGTCGTCGGAGCTGAGCACGGTGACGGCCGAGCCGAGGTGGATGCGCTCGGTACGCCCGGCGATGGCGGCCAGCACGGTCTCGGGCGACGAGACGGCGAAGTCGGCCCGGTGGTGCTCGCCCACGCCGAAGAAGTCGAGGCCGAGCCGGTCGGCCAGCACCGCCTCGTCCACGACGTTGCGGACCACTTCGGCCTCGCTCAGGCGGCGGCCGTCGGCGTCGACGGTGACGTCGCCGAAGGTGTCGAGGCCCAGCTCCAGTGGGCGGCCGGTGGGGTCGTTGGTTGACATGGTTCGGAATCCTCCTACTCCCACCTAAACCTAGATGACGTGTCAACCAATTCCGGGCAATCCGACCCGGGTCAGTCCGCGGCCAGATCCCGCCGCCGGAACCCGGCCAGTCCGCCCCCCACCAGGGCCGCCGCCAGCAGCCCGAGCACGGCCAGGGGCAGCAGGCGCCAAGGCTCGGCCGGCACCGACGGCACATGGCCGAAAGGCGACAGCAGCGTCATCCAGTGGGGCAGGCGCAGCACGGTGGCGAACAGCTGCACCACGGCGAACAGGGCCAGGGCAGCCCATGAGGCGGGCGCGGCGCGAGGGGCCCAGCCGAACAGGAGGGTGGCGATCCCGGCCATGACCAGCACGGCCGGGGCCGAGGCCAGCGCGGCCAGCGTCATCGTGCCCAACTGGCCGGCGTCGCCCGACGCCTGGGCGTAGGCGATGCCGGTGCCGAGCCCGCTCAGGGCGACGAGCCCGACGCTGGCGACGAGCGTGACCACCACATGGACCGCGCCCCACCGCCAGCGGCTCACCGGCGCCGCCAGCAGCATCTCGGCGTAGCCGGCCGCCTCTTCCGAGCGGTTGCGGAGGGCCGATGCCACAGCGAATCCGCCCACGGCCAGGCTCAGCATCTGCACCGCGGTGGCCAGGTAGGCGTCGGCCAGGGATGCGCCGGCGATCTGCTGCAGGTAGTCGGCCAGCTGGGGGTTGTCGGCCATCATGGCCTCCACGTCGTCGGCCACCGACCCGTACACCAGGCCGGCCACGAACACCCCCACCGCCCAGCCCATCACCGAGCCCCGCTGGAGCCGCCAGGTCAGCCCGAGCGGGTGCACGGTGAGCGCTCCGGCCCGGGCCGGGCCCGGCCGTTCGGGAAGCAGACCCCGTCCGAGATCGCGCCGGGCCGACAGGACCAGCGCCGACGCCGTGCCGGCCCCGATGAACGCCGCCAGCCCGGCCAGCGTCCACCACCGCTCGCCGGCGTAGGCCCGCACCCCGATCCCCCACCCGAACGGCGTGAGCCACGACAGGGCCGGGGCCCGGATGTCGCCGATGCCCCGCAGCACGAAGGCCAAACCCAGCACGGCCGAGCCCAACCCGACGGCGCCCCGGCCGGTGCCCACCACCTGAGCCGCCACCGCCGTGGCGGCGCCGAAGGCCAGGCCCACCAAACCGATGGACGCGGCCAGGGCCAGGGTGCCGGCCACCGGGAACCCGAAGGGCAGGGTGACGGCGGCCACGCCCACCGCCACCGCCAGGTTGGCGCCGGCCGTCACCGCCATCGCCGCCACCACCGGGGCGTGGCGGCCCACCACGGCCGAGCGCACCAGGTCGGCCCGTTCGCTCTCCTCCTCGGCCCGGGTGTGGCGGTTGACCAGGAACACGCTCATCAGGCCGGTGGCCAGGGCCAGCCACAGCATGGTCTCGTTGACCAGCACCGCGCCCGGCGTGGGCCGGTCGAACCCGTAGCCGGGGCCGGCGAAGATCTCCAGCGCCGGGTTGTCGCCCACGGTGGCCACGTAGGCCTGCGCCGCCTCGTCGGTGCCGTAGAGCGACTGGATGCTCTGGGCCGACACCGCCATCAGCCCCACCAGGCTCGCCACCCAGATCGGGAGCCGCACCCGGTCCCGTCGCACCACCAGCCGGATCAGGCGGCGGGTGGCGGTGAGCGACCCACGCCACGATCCCTGGCCGCCCGTCACCGCCGGCGGTGCCGTGCGCGCCGGGACCCGGAGGGCGGCCGGAGTCGGGCCGGTGGCGGGGGTCACCGGTTGGCCTCCAGCCGGGGTGCCACCGACGGGTGGTTCACCTGGCCGTGCTCCAGCTCGTCGCCGTAGTGGCGCAGGAACAGCTCCTCCAGGGTGGGCGGGCTGCTCTGGAGGGTCCGCAGGCCCAGCTCCCCCAGACGGGCGGCCACCGCCGCCAGCGCCTCATGGTCGACCTCGAAGGTCACGCGCGGTCCGTCGGCCCGCAGGTCGTACACACCGGGCAGAGCGGCCAGAGCCGCCCCGTCACCGGCCAGCTCCGCCGTGATCGTCGTGCGCGACACCAGCCGCATCTCGGCCAGCGAGCCCGTCTCCACGGTGCGCCCCTTGCGGATGATCGTCACCCGGTGGCACAGGCGCTCCACCTCGGCCAGCACATGGCTCGACAGCAGCACGGTGCGGCCCTGGGCCACGGTGTCGAGCACGGTGTCCTGGAACACGGCCTCCATGAGGGGGTCGAGCCCGGCGGTGGGCTCGTCGAGGATCAGCAGGGGGGCGTCGGAGGCCAACGCCGCCACCAGCGCCACCTTCTGCCGGTTGCCCTTGGAGTAGGCCCGGGCCTTCTTGCGGGGGTCGAGGTCGAACCGCTCGATCAGCTCGGTGCGCCGGGCCGGGTCGAGCCCGCCCCGCAGCTGGCCCAGCAGGTCGATGATCTCGCCCCCGGTCAGGTTGGGCCACAGGTTGGTGTCGCCGGGAACGTAGGCCAGGCGGCGGTGGAGGGCCACGGCATCGGCCCAGGGGTCGGCCCCGAACAACTCGGCCGTGCCCCCGTCGGGCCGGATGAGGCCGAGCAGGATCCGGATGGTCACGGTCTTGCCCGATCCGTTGGGGCCGAGGAAGCCGTGGATCTCGCCCTCGGCCACCTCCAGATCGAGGCCATCCAGGGCGACGGTCGCCCCGAAGCGCTTGGTCAGGGCCCGGCACTGGATCACGGTGCTCATCGGTTCCAGTTGACCCCAACCGGCGGCCGCGGTCCAGGGTCATCGGTCATCGGGGTGAGAGGCCACTCGGGAGGGCCCCGGGGCGATGCCCTGGCGCCGCAGGCGCTGGCGGTGGGTGGGGCCCCACCGGCTGGCCCGGGGAGAGGCGCGAAGCGCCGACGGGAGCGCGAGCCCCCGCAAGAACTAGCATTGGCTGCCAGTGGGACGTGCATCGGCCATACGGAAGGCGGTGGCCACCGCCACCGGGCCGTTGCGGGTACGGAACTACCGGCTCTACTTCGCCGGCCAGGTCACCTCGTTGTCGGGCACCTGGATGCAGACCGCCGGCCTGGCCTGGCTGGTGCTCCACCTCACGGGTAGCGGCACCCTGCTCGGGCTGGTCACGGCGGCCCAGTTCGTGCCGACCCTGCTGGGCAGCGCCTGGGGCGGCCTCCTCGCCGACCGGCTCGACAAGCACCGCACCCTCCTCGTCACCCAGACGGGCCTGGGGCTGACCGCGGCCGCCCTGGCCGCCGTCACCCTGGCGGGCCGGGCCGAGGTGTGGATGCTGGTGCTCCTGTCGGTCCTCACCGGCGTGTTCACCACCGTCGACAACCCGGTACGCCAGTCGTTCGTGACCGAGGTGGTCGATGCCGGCTCTCTGCCCACGGCGGTCGCCCTCAACAGCGTCATGTTCAACTCGGCCCGCATCGTCGGCCCGGCCCTGGCGTCGGTGATCATCGACGCCTTCTCCCCCGACGTCGAACGGGGCACCGGGCTGTGCTTCGCCGCCAACGCCGTGTCGTACCTGGCGGTGATCCTGTGCCTGACCCGGATGCGGCGGGCCGATCTGCGCCCCTCGGCCCCCATCGCCCGCTCCAAGGGACAGATCCGGGCAGCCGTGGTCTACGCCATGCAGGTGCCGGCCCTGCGCACGATCCTGGCCATGATGTCGATCATCGGCCTGCTGGTGTTCAACTACCAGGTGCTGTTGCCGCTGGTGGCCCGCAACGTTTTCGACGGCGACGCCCGCACCTTCGGCCTGCTCTCGGTGGCGATGGGTTCCGGGGCGCTGGTCGGATCGCTGGCTGCCGCCGGGCGAGGCCGGGCGTCGCCCCGGCTGATCACCGGCGGGGCCGCAGTGCTCGGAGCCTGCATGCTGGCCGCGGCCGCCGCCCCGGTGCTGTCGATGGCCCTCGTGGCCTGGGCGCTGGTGGGGGCGTCGATGATGACGTTGATGTCGGCCGCCAGCACCACCCTCCAGCTCGCCACCCGGCCCGACATGCGGGGCCGGGTGATCGCCCTCTACATGTTGCTGCTGATGGGCTCCACCCCGATCGGGGGCCCGATCATGGGCTGGCTGGCCCAGAACGTGGGCACCCGCTTCGCTCTCGCCGTCGGAGGGGTGTCATGCCTCGTGGCGGCGCTGATCAGCCTCCGCTCTCCCGCCCACATCACCACAGAGTCGGAGCCGACGGACGAGCGGGCCCTGGCCGGAGGTGACGTGGGCGACGCCGCCGGCCCGGCCACCCCGGCGCGGGCCTGACTCGGTCCAGGGTGCTATCACTACGACCATGACCGACCAGCACGACGATGCCGCCCTGGCGGCCCGGCTGCGGGCCCTCGACACCTCGGCGCTGTCCGACGCCCTGGACCGCCTGGGCATCGAGGGCCAGGCTGTGGGCCTGCTCCCCCTCGACCGCTCGTTCCGACTGGTGGGCCGGGCCTTCACGGTGCGGATGCTGCCCCGAGGCCTGTCGGGCAAATCGGTGGGCGACTACATCGACGACGTCGCCGCCGGGGAGGTGGTGGTGATCGACAACGGCGGCCGGCTCGACGCCACGGTGTGGGGCGACATCCTCACCACCGTGGCCCACCGGGACGGGATCGCCGGCACCGTGATCGACGGCGTGTGCCGTGACGTCGGACGCTCCATCGAGCTCGGCTATCCCATCTTCAGCCGGTCGAACACGATGCGCACCGGCAAGGACCGGGTGGCGGCCGAGGCCTACGGAGAGCCGGTGCAGCTGGCCGGGATACGGGTGGAGCCGGGCGACTGGCTGGTGGGCGACGCCGACGGCGTGGTGGTGGTACCCGCCGTGCGGGCCGACGACATCGTGGCCGCGGCCGAAGAGGTCACGGCGGCCGAGGACCGGATCCGGGAGGCGGTGGCCGGCGGCGAGCCGCTCCTGGTGGTGCGCGAGCGCCTCCGCTACCACGACCTCCAGTCCCGCCAGCCCTGACCTTCTCTGCCGCCCTCCCCCAGCCACCCCGCCCGCCTGTCGGCCCCGCCAGCCAGCCCCGAACCGTGCGACGGAATTCGCGCCCCCGAGGCCATCTGCGTCGCGAAACGCCTCACAAACGGGGGTTTCGCGACGCGGAACGGGGGCGAGGCGCGAATTCCGTCGCGCGGTTGGACGGGGCTCGGGTCGACGGAGCGGGTAGGCGCGTCGCTCCCCGGTGGGTGGGGTGTCCCACCGGAGAAGGAGAGCGAAGCGGCGGGGGGCGCGGCGCCCGGAATAGAGTCGCTCGATGTCGGACACTCCCCGAGCGGCCGGGATGCGGTTCGCTCTGAGCGCTCCCGGGTTCAACGACCCGTCACAGCTGGTGCAGCGGGCGAGGTGGGCCGAGGGCGCCGGTTTCGCCACCTTCGCCGTGTCCGACCACCTCAACGGTGCGTCGCCCTTCGTCACCCTCCAGGCCATCGCCTCGGCCACCACCACGATCCGCCTGGGAACGCTGGTGGTCAACAACGACTTCCGCCACCCGGCGGTGCTGGCCCAGGACGCGGCCACCGTCGACCTGCTGAGCGACGGCCGCCTGGAGCTGGGGATCGGGGCCGGCTGGGCCCGGGCCGAATACGAGCGGGCCGGCCTCGCCTACGACCCGCCGGCGGTGCGGATCGAGCGGCTGCGGGAGACGGTGACCGTCCTGCGCACCCTGTTCAGTGGCGAGTTGGCCACGGCCGAGGGGCCGCACGTGACCCTGCGGGGCCACTACACCACGCCCCGCCCGCCCCAGGGTGAGCGGCTGCCGTTGCTGATCGGGGGCAACGGCACCCGGCTGCTCACGCTGGCGGCCGAGCAGGCCGACATCGTGGGGTTCACCGGCTTCAGCCCCGACCAGGAGGGCCACAACCAGCCCACCCACTTCACCCGCTCCGGCCTGGCCGACCGGGTGGCCCTGGTGCGGCGGGCCTCGGCCCATCGGGAGCGGCCGCCGGAGCTGAACCTGCTGCTGCAGTCGCTCACGATCACCGACGACCGGGACTACCTGGCCCACACACTGGCCCAGCGGCGCAACGCCTCCCCCATAGAGATGCTGACCTGCCCCTTCCTGGCCTTCGGCACGGTGGAGGAGATCTGCGGCCAGCTCCTGCGCCTGCGGGACGAGCACGGGATCACCTACATCACCGTGTTCAACCCCTACGCCGACGACACCGCACAGGTGATCGCCGCCCTCGACGCCTTCGACGCCCTCTGATCCCCGGCGGCCGGGAGCCGGATGCGAACTTGCCGGGCGTCGCGGCCCGGCGGCAGTGTTGCCCGATGCGTACGGTTGAGTTCCGTGGGGCCTCGGGCCTCACCATCGTCGGCGACGTCGACGGCCCCGACGACGGGCCGGTGGTGCTCCTGCTCCACGGCGGCGGCCAGAACCGCCTGGCCTGGAAAGGTAGCGGCGCCGCCCTGGCGGCCAAGGGATACCGGGTGGTGGCCCTCGACGCCCGGGGCCACGGCGACTCGGCCTGGGACCCCGACGCCAACTACGACATGGACCACCTGGCCCACGACCTGCTGGCCGTCATCGAGCAGCTGGGGGCGGAGCGGCCGGCCGTGGTCGGCGCCTCGCTGGGCGGGATCACGGCATTGGAGACCCACGCCGTCACCGGCTATGCCGACGTCTTCTCCGCCGTGGTCCTGGTCGACATCACCCCCAAGGTGGAGAACGCCGGCTCCCGGCGGATCGTCAGCTTCATGATGGCCAACCCCGACGGGTTCGCCGACCTCGACGAGGCGGCGGCCGCCATCGCCGAGTACAACCCCCACCGCCCGCCACCGTCGAGCACGGCGGGGCTGGCCAAGGTGCTGCGCCAGGGGGAGGACGGCCGCTGGCGTTGGCACTGGGACCCCCAGTTCATCGCCACCCGGGCCGCTCTGATGTTCGAGGACCCGGCGGCGTGGGAGGCGGAGCGGGCGGAGCGGGCCGATCGCCTCCACCTGTCGGCCGGCGCCCTCGAGGCCCCGCTGCTGCTGATCCGGGCCCTGCTGTCGGACCTGGTGAGCGACGAGGCGGTGGCCGCCCTGCGGGCCGCCGCCCCCCAGGCCGAGTACGTCGACGTGCGGGGAGCCGGCCACATGGTGGCCGGCGACGACAACGACGCCTTCACCGCCGCCGTGCTCGCCTTCCTCGACCGCCACGTCCGCCCCACCGCCTGACGCCACTGCCCGAGATTGCGTCGCTGAACCACCTCAGCGGTGGATTTGTGACGCAGGGACGGGTCAGCCGGCGGCGACGGTGGCGGCCAGGGTGGCGCCGAGCTCCCAGCAGGCGTCGAGGGCCGCCCGGTCGGGCGTGTCGACCACCTGCACCGGGGCCGCCACCGCCCGCCAGCGGAGGCCGGTGACGATGCGCTCGACGGCGGCCGCCGCTCCGTCGGTGTCGTTGTTGCCGTGGACGTACAACCCGTAGGGCCGGCCCCGGGTGGCGGCCAGGCAGGGGTAGTAGACCTGGTCGAAGAAGTGCTTGAGGGCGCCCGACATGTAGCCCAGGTTGGCCGGGGTGCCGAGCAGGTAGCCGTCGGCCTCCAGCACGTCGGCCGCTCCCGCCGTGAGCGCCGGGCGCACCACCACCTCCACCCCGCCCGGGAACTGCTCGGCGATCGACGGGTCGCCGGCGCCGGTGAGCACGGCGTCGAGCATCGAGTCGAGCGACGGCGACGGCGTGTGGTGGACGACGAGCAGGCGAGCCATGCCGCTCAGTCTGCCGTCGTGGCCCGCTGTCACAGGCCCGTGCCAGTATGTCGGCCATGCCGGAACCGAGCCTCACCCCCGACGAGAAGACCCGCTACTGGCGCTCCAGCCGGGTGGAGCTGCGGGCCGCCGGCTTCGACCCCGACCGGGCCCGCAACCTGGGCCTGGTGGTCACCGTGGCCAGCTCGTACACCAACGCCCACCGGTGCAACAACCGGGTCGGCCGCATCACCGACCTGGTGCTCGACGCCGTGGCCGAGGCCGGCGGGCAGGGGCTGGTGGTGGGCACCCCGGCCGTGTCCGACGCCCTCACCCAGGGCACCCCGAACGCCGGCTACAGCCTCGTCTCGCGGGACCTGATCGCCGACTGCATCGAGGTCGGCCACCGGGCCCACCACGCCAACGCGCTCGTGGTCATCTCGGGCTGCGACAAGGTGGGCGCGGCGGCCATGATGCCGCTGGCCCGCACGAACGACCCCGGCATCGTGGTGTACCCCGGCACCAGCTCCCCCGGCTCGGTCGACTTCGGCCCGTGGGCGGCCAAGGGCAACAACCTCACGATCCTCGACTACGCCGAGGCCCGGGCGGCGGAGGAGGCGGGGCGGATCTCGCCCGGCGAGCTGGCCCAGATCGAGCGCTGCATCATGCCGGGCAGCGGCACGTGCGGGGCCATGTTCACGGCCAACACGATGAGCTCGATCACCGAGGCCATGGGCATGATGCTGCCCCGGGGCGCCTCCCATCCGGCCGACGAGAACGCCGCCAGCGACGTTCACGACGACGTGAAGGCCCACGCCGCCGCCTCGGTGGCGGCCCTGCACCACCTGGTGGCCGAGGGCATCCGGCCCCGGGACATCATGACCCGCCAAGCGTTCGAGAACGCCATCACCACCGCCTACGCCCTGGGCGGCTCCACCAACCTCTACCTGCACCTGCTGGCCATCGCCCGGGAGGCCGGGGTGGCCCTCACGATCGAGGACATCAACACCATCGGGGCCCGGGTGCCGCTGCTGGCCAACCTCCAGCCCCACGGCCCCTACGCCATGGTGGCCCTCCACCGCCTGGGCGGGGTGCCGGTGGTGATGCGGGAGCTGCTCGACGCCGGCCTGCTTCACGGCGACGCTCTCACCGTCACCGGCCGCACGGTGGCCGAGAACCTGGCCGCGGCCCCGACGCTGGCCGAGCTGGGCGACCAGGACCTGGTGCGCCCGGCGGCCGATCCCCTGGCCCCCGCCGGCAACCACATCACCGTGCTGCGGGGGAACATCGCACCTGAGAGCTGCGTGCTCAAGCTGTCGGGCAAGACGCTGGAGCGGGGCCAGTTCCGGGGCCGGGCCCGGGTGTTCGACTCCGAGGCGGCGGCCATGGCCGCCATCCGGGCCGGCGAGATCGTGGCGGGCGACGTGGTGGTGGTGCGAAACGTGGGCCCGGTGGGCGGGCCCGGCATGCCCGAGATGGTGATGCTCACCATCCAGCTCCAGGGGCGGGGGCTGGGAGCCGACGTGGCCCTGATCACCGACGGCCGGTTCTCCGGCGTGTCGCACGGCATCCTCATCGGCCACATCTCGCCCGAGGCGGCCCGGGGCGGTCCCCTGGCTGCGGTGCGCGACGGCGACACGATCGTGATCGACCCGGGCCGCCGCTCGCTCGACGTGGAGCTGAGCGACGCCGAGATCGCCGAGCGAATGGCGGCATGGACCCCGCCCGATCCGGTCGCCGCACCGGGCAGCGTGCGCGACAAGTACGTGCGCCTCGTCTCCTCCGCCCACTACGGCTGCGTGCTCTGAGGGCGACGCCGCCCGGTCAGTCCCTGGCCGAGCGGCCGAGGAGGACGTCGCTGTACTGGGTGGCGGCGGCGTCCCAGGTGAGCACGGCGTGGGAGCGGACGGCGTGGACGTCGCGCCACAGCCGCTGCAACGGTTCCGACTGGTCGAGGGCCGAGCCTCCAGCCGCCTCGAACAACCGGTCCACAGCGGTGGCGCACAGGCGGACGGCGAAGGCGCTGTCACGGGCGATCGTCACCTCGTTGAGCGGGTCCCGACCCTCGGCCCGGCCGGCGGCGTCGCACCGCTCGGCCGCGCTGAGCAGGGCCCGCTCGGCGGCGTCGATCTCGGCCGACGCCTCTGCCACCCGGAGCCGGGCGGCCGGGTCGTCCCGCTGGGAGCGGCGGACGATGAACAGCCGGTGGCCCTCCATCCGCTCGACGAATCGGGCCAGGGCGGCCCGGGCCGCTCCCAGCGCCGGCGGGGCCAGCGCCAGCAGCCCGATCGTGTGGAACGGGGCCTGGTAGAGCCAGCCCGGGTTCCACCGCTGGCCGGGGGCGGTGCGCAGCAGCGAGTCGCCGGTGAAGAACAGCCGGTCCCGGCCCACCCGGATCGGTTCGGCCACCACCAGGTCCTTGGACCCGCTGCCCCGTAGGCCGGTCACGTTCCAGCTGTCCTGGTCGACCGCCACCCGGTCCCGCTCCACCACGGCCATGGCCGGCGTCCGCTCCCCGTCCCGGTTCACGAGGCCGCCGATCAGCACCCAGTCGGCGTGGTCGGTGCCCGAGGCGAACCCGAACCGGCCCTGGATGAGGATGTGGTCGGGGCCGTCGTCGGGGAACGGGGTCTTGGGCACGATCGACCCGCTGATCATGGCGGCCGGATCGGCCCACACCAGGTCCTGGGTGGCGGGCTCGAAGTGGCCCAGCATCCAGTTGTGGACGCTCCACAGGCCCACGCACCAGCCGGCGGCCACGCACCCCTCGGCGGCGGTGGCGGTGGCCCGCACGTGCTCCACCACACTGGCCTCGGCCCCGCCGTACCGGGCCGGCTGGAGCAGCCGGTGGGCCCCCGCCTCCCTGATCATCTTGGCGGCCTCGACCGTGATGTGGCGGCCGGCGTCGGCCTCGGCCGCCTGCTCCGCCAGCGCCGGCACCATGGCGGCCAAACGGTCGTGGACGGCGGCGGGGCTCACGGTGTCGCTCACCAGCGCAACGTTAGGAAGCGATCCCGCCCCGGTCCACATCGGCAATCGTCCCGTTCGGGCGAGCGGTAGTAGCCTGCCGCCATGGAACCAGTCCGTCCCGATGTGATGGGGGCCGAGCGGGCCGCCATCGCCGCCGAGCAGATGGTGCCCCTCATCGAGGCCATGGAGCGGGAGCTCGGCCCCGAGGCCGCTCACCGGATCGTGCAGGATGCCGTGCGCACCCAGGCCCAGGGTGAGGTGCGGGTGCATCTGGACCGCACCGGCCGCTCAAAGCGGGTGCTGCGGGCCATGGCCGAGCCCCACGCCCCGGCGTGCGACGTGGAGTACATCGAGGGTGACAAGAGCCGGTTCGACTTCGACGTGGTGGGCTGCCGCTACGCCGAGCTGTACCACGGCCTGGGCCGGCCCGACCTCGGCTACCTGCTGCTGTGCCAGAGCGACGAGTGGGCGGCAGAGGCGCTCGACGACGTGACGTTCGAGCGCCCCAGCACCCTCATGCAGGGCGGCGACCGCTGCCGGTTCCGCTACGGCTTCGCCGACCCTGCCTGAAGCGGGGCCGACGAGGCCGGCGCGAGCTATCAGCTCGGCAGCGTGGTGCCCCGGGCCCAGGTGGCGATGCTGGCCGCCGTCTCCCGGCTGATGTCGGGGCAGGCCATGGGGAAGATCTCGGTGCCGTGCACCGTCCCCATCACCTGGCGGCACTGGGCCGGCACCCCGGCCGACAGCAGCAGCCGGTAGAAGTTGATGCCCTCGTCGCGCAGCGGATCGCACTCGTTGACGCTGATCATCGTGGGCGGCAGACCCTGCACGTCGGCCTCGGTGGCGAAGCCGGGCCAGGCCAGCGGGTCGCCGGCCTCGTAGGCCTCGATGCCGTAGCCCATCCGGCCCTGGTTGTTGTGCAGGTCGAGGAAGATGCCGTTGTTCTCCACCGAGCTCGGGCAGCGCTCGTCGGGCCAGGCACCCAGGATGTACGGGCACAGGGCGTACAGCCCCTTGATCAGATCGGCCCGCCCCTCGCGCACCAGCCGCAGGCCGGTGGCCAGCGTCAGGTTCCC
>Ga0268299_1001815_pt1 | contig 31734 bp, 25 predicted proteins | sample NOBtaG_FD_193484 | JGI IMG/M metagenome (GOLD analysis project Ga0268299, IMG submission 193484) | Activated sludge microbial communities from bioreactor in Nijmegen, Gelderland, Netherland - NOB reactor | ecosystem: Engineered > Bioreactor > Aerobic > Activated sludge | place: Netherlands... | reverse complement strand
CTGAACCTGCTTTACCAAGTTGGAGAATATCTATTGACGAGCTTTTTGATTAATTAATCATTTAATTTTTCTAACTTAGCAATAACCTTAAACTAATAGCCTAGAAACAGCTTACTAGGCTATTTTTATTTAATGACTATTATTACTATAATTATGAAAAAAGACATAGCCCTATCAACATCAGGCCCAATAAGAAATTACATAGTTGACCAGGTGTATCAGAGAGTACAAACCCAATTGGTAGACCACTTAAGAAAAGCACAAGGCTCAACTAGTTATGTATGCCAAGGGAAGCTAACCGCGCCATCATCAGCAGGAACAGCAGACAGCGACCTAGCAGGCCAGTATGGGTTATGTGAGCCTGAAGTGTTATTTAATGACTTAAAAGGAGATACCAACCAAACGATTAATTTTTTAGAAGGAATTAATCTTGGTAATACTACGTCAGATGATAAAGGCTCTGACAAACTTCGAGAAAACATCATCCGCCAAGCCCAAAATGATTACAGCTACACATTGAGAGCAACCTTTGTAGGACAAGAAAAGTTTCCCAAACGAGGTCTTACAACAATAGACACAGAAAAATATCATTGGTTAGTGCGTGCCGATGTAGAAAGTCATTCTTATGATGACATTACAAGCGGCACTGTTATTTACTTTGACGTAGTTCTAACCAATCAATTCATCCCTGACAATTTTAACGGTGCTGGCAGTGCTTGCGATAGAAAAGAACCAACTATGACAACTTGTAGTGGCAATGGTGCTATCAATAACAACAACCCAATAGATTGTATTAATTCGGGGTATGTTACTTCCGACGGAACTTACTACGAATCTGGTCAAGCACCTTGTCTTGATTTTACTCAAGGTGAATGTAGAGTATCACCTCCTTGTATAGATAATTCACTCTACATTATGTGTCCATTAGCAGGAGGAGGTTATTCAATAAGATATAAAATACAATCAACAAGACCGCAACCAGGATGCGCATCACTAAAAACAGGAAATAAGTCAGCCATAGGATTCGATCCTCAAGGTTATTCTTTCCTATTAACTGCCAGAATTGTAAGTATTGGCTCTACTTATAATTAATTACTTATTTAATATTAAGGAGTAACATATGTTTAACTTATTAAGATTGACACTATTTTTGTTTTTAATTCTTTGTTTAACAAAATCTTTTGTACTTGCTCAACAAACTAGCAACGAGCCTGTTTTTTATAGGGTTGTAAATAACAGCCTTTCAGCGAGTGGTGGTTATTTATCTTTAATTAGTCCATTGACTTTACAAGAAATCCGCCAAATTCCTTTTAATAATTCTTCGTTTCGGATAGATATAACTTCTGATCAAAAAAGAGCATTTATTGTCCACTTTCGTAATTTTTTTGGACGAGGATTAACAGTGCTTGACGTACAAAGAGGAATAGCAACTAACACTTTATTCAATGATGTTATGGTTAATAGCCTAAAGATAGGAACAGATGGTTTACTATGGATATTACTAGCAGATTTAAGAATTGCTTTAGTAGATCCAAATAGTTTGCAAACCGTTGCTACTTTAATTACTCCAAACAATCCGCAAGAAGTAACTTTTAGTTCTGATGGAAATCGTGCTTATGTTTCTTTACAAAATAGCAGCATTATTGTTTTTGATGTTAAAGCTAGACGTTCTATTAGAGTAATTAACAATTTACCTCCTGCTATGCCTTTTGTTACTAGGCCAATGGAAATAGCTGTTTCACCTGATGGAAATATTCTTTGTTTGGGTAGTAAAGACACTATTACTGTTATTGATACTAATTCTTTTAGTATTATTAATAGTTTTACTATACCTAGTTCTGGAAATTTTGAAATCCCTTCTTTACTTTTTAGTCCTGATGGAAATTTACTTTATATTGGTCAATTTGCTGCTTTTAATATCTCCGTGTTTGATTTTCGTTCCAATCAGCTAACTAGTATTTTTAGTTCAGTTAGAGGAAATATACAAGATTTTAAACTTTCCTCAGATGGAAGATTACTATATATTGGTCAATCTTTTAGCAACACTGTTTTTGATACAACAACACGTTCAGTAATTAAGTCTAATCCAGATTATGATGGCCCTTCAGTAACTCTTGTTGGCTCAGGTTTGCACATAGCAGGCAACTTTAACATAGGGCAACCGCCGACGGTGCAAGTGACAAATCCACTGGCTAATCAACAGCTTACACCGGGACAAAATGTAAGAATCCAGTGGCAAACAACGGTTGCAGCACAAAGCTTTGCACTCGCTAATCATAGGGTAGAACTATCAACCAACGGTGGGCAAACCTTTAGCACAATTGCGGGAGCAGAAAACTTAACAGCAGAGGCACGGGAATTTACTTGGACAGTGCCAAATATCCAAGTAGCAAATAATGCTCAAATAAGGGTGACGGCAGGGGATCTTGGTGCTAGGAGGGGTAGTTCTGCTAGTGGCAATTTCTCTATTGGAATGGGTGGAGGAAACCCGGGCGACACTCAAGCCCCAACAGTTAATTTTATTGCTCCAATGGGCGGCGAAAACTTCAATAGTGGCAGCAATTTAGCAATAAGCTGGATGTCAAACGATAATGTAGGGGTGGCTTCTCAAGACTTGTCGCTTTCAACCGATGTAGGGGCAACTTTTACAACCACACTAGCAACAGGGCTTCCTGGTTCAACTCAAAGCTTTAATTTTGCAATTCCTCAAACACTGGAAACAAACCAAGCTCGCCTTCGCCTAATTGTTAGGGATGCGGCAGGAAATATGTCTCAAGCAATAACGGCTAACAACTTCCGCATTCAATCAGCAGTTGACAATGTTGCCCCAACAGTGACAATAAGCCAACCAACGACAAATCAACAAGTTATGGCAGGTCAACCTATCCAAGTCAACTGGCAAAGCACTGATAATAGGGCTGTTATGTCTCAAGCTTTATTGCTTTCGCTCAACGGCGGACAAAGCTTTACTCAAGTAGCAAGCTTTGGAGCAACAGATAGTAGTTTTACACTCAATAATATTGCTGGGTTAAGCTTAACAACCCCTCAAGCAATAGTACGAATAACAGCAACAGACGCAGCAGGAAACACAGGTCAAGCAACGGCTCAATTTACAATCAACCCAACCATTACCCAAGCTTCATTTCAAGCTAAGATCTTGACCATCAATGGCATAGGTTTTATGTCCAACGGTGCTAACATTTTGCAGCTATTTATCAATGACAAGTTAATCACAATAGCACCTCGTAGTGTCACCAACACTACATTTACTATCAAAGGTAATAAGAAAAAGCTCAACTTAATTAAAGGCTCTAGCAATAGCGTTCGCCTTGTTGTTGACGGTGTTAGCTCCAATATGGGTAGTTTTATGTTTTAGGAGTTGTAAACAATGGTTATTCAAATAGATACGGCAATAGATGAGTTATATAAATTGGTAGAAAACAGAAAAGCAGAAATAATTAATGGAAAAATAATAGAAATGGCCCCAACAGGATTTTTACCAGGACGTGTAGCAGGACAAATATATAACAGTCTAAAACAGTATGAAAAACAGTATAGAACAGGGTATGCAATACCTGATAACGTAGGATTTATAGTTAATCTACCTAACCGAACATCTTTTAGCCCAGATGCAGCATATTACGTCGGTAAAGCTACAGGAATGAAATTTTTAGAAGGTGCGCCTATTTTTGCAGTAGAAGTTAGAAGTGAAAATGATTATGGAGTAGCTGAAGAAGAAAAGATGAAGCAAAAAAGAGCAGATTATTTTGCTTCTGGCACAAGAGTAGTTTGCGATGTTGATTTATTAAGTGTTAATACTATTTACAAGTATTGTTATGACGCACCAGATAGCCCAATTATTTTTCGTTCTGGTGAAATTGCTGATGCTGAACCTGCTTTACCAAGTTGGAGAATATCTATTGACGAGCTTTTTGATTAATTAATCATTTAATTTTTCTAACTTAGCAATAACCTTAAACTAATAGCCTAGCAACAGTTTACTAGGCTATTGTTATTTAATGGAAACACTACCTTTATGAATTACCCTAATAAATGGTTATTTAGCTTATTTTGTAACACTTTGGAAGCTTCTAATGTTTTTTGATTTGGATCATATCCGCGAGATTCCCACCATTGTTCAAGAGTGGTAGGAACTAGTTTTACATCTTTAGGGCCTTCAGATGCTATAGGTTTAGAATCAGGCCAAATGATTTTCCAAGCATATTCAATAATTTCTCTAACTTGTTGTTCTTCATAAGAATAAACAGGGCCTGCCATCCAAACACATTTATAATCTGGGTTAGCTAAAATGTATTCAAACCCTAGTTTGAGTGTATCAAGATCACCATGCCTAGCAGCATGATTTTTCATATTTTGTATAAAAGAATAATATTCAGACAGATCTTCTACATCTTCTGGAGAAAAATCATCAGGATTTTTCCCACCTGTTGTAACATTCATTAAGTAGAAATTGATCATTGCTTCGCTTATTTCCATAATCTTTTCTCCTAAATTTTAGCTGTTCAATATAAACTTTATTTAATAGTTTTATTTATTACTATGTTAGCTGGAACTGAATAAGTTTTGTTTACATTATCCCAACTAGATACATTTGGATAATGTTGGACAACATCCCATTTCAGATTTTGTTGATTCCAAACCAATTTAGTATATGTCCTTGAAATTCCCTCTACAGCTTCAATTTTACCGTAAACAGATACTTTTTTTCCTGTAGAAGGATCGATGACTTTATTTTTAGAAGCGGTATTTCCTACAAACCCATCGTCTATTGGTCTACTGTGTTCAACTATTGCACTAGCTTCACCACTATGCCCTGGAGGTGGAGGTTTTGACAAATCTATTCCGTGATTTTTGGCAATTGCTTCCACTGCATCGTTACGGGTTTCTACCCAATCTTTATAAGTATTAAAGCGGGTTGAGCCAGGAGGGGCATTTTGTATTTTTCCACCGCTATTAGGTGTAATGCCTTTGGTTAGACGTTCTTGCAGTGCTTGATTCGTTACTTCTGGGCCGTGTCTATCAATGCTATGACCTCCATCAAGTTTTTCTAATCTGTCGGCTTCTGTTTTTGCTGTTAACTCTGTTGGATCGGTAGTGTTAGATGGTTTGGTAGGATCAACTTCTTTTGGCAATTGGCTAACACCACTAGTTGAGTTAGCAGCATGGTTAAATAAATTAGGGGAATTAGCTATGTTACTTGGGCTAGTAGATTTAGTAATAGGAATACTAGAAATAGCTGGCCCGCTAGCAGTTGCAGGTTGTAGGGTAGGAGGGCCACCTAAATCAAGGTCATCAAGTTTATTTGCTACTTTATTAATTACTTCGCTAGCAGGTTTAGCTACTGCTAAGGCTGACGTAGAAGAACTAACAAAACGAAGGCTTCTTTCCAGAGGTGATAATTGTTGGCCGCTACGATAATCTTTTCCGCTAACTAGTTCTACTCCATGTGCAGCACCAGTTAAACCAGTTATTGCTGTACCAACAACTGGAACATTGCCTGTTAATACGCCAGCAGCAACGGTTGTTCCTAGTTCTACAACATCTTTCTTATCTTTCCAATATTCTCCTTTTACTTCTAACTTTGGTATTTCTGGAAGGTCTGCAAGTTTGGTAGCTTCATTAACAGTATTAACTAAGCCGTTTATTTGCAGTTTATAGAAACCGGCAAAAGCATCATCTGTGTAAGCTTTACTGTTTTCTAAGGTTTGTTTAGAAAGAAGCGAATCTTGTTGACGTTGAGCTAGAATTTGTTCTTTTCCAGCAGAAAATACTTTTAGATCATAATCACTTACTTTAACAGATATTTTGCTACCACCATTTTTGGTTTGTTCTGCTTTTAGCTCTGTCAAACTACTATTTAACCCAATTCTATTGTTAGTAATAGAACTATAACTTTGCTGAAATTTATTTATTTCCGAGTCTGTAACATTAGGCAATCCTACTTCACGAAAACCAGCTTTAAGAAAAGCTTGCTCATAGTTTGTAAAATTAGTTTTTTCACTATTAATAGGGATATCAACATTAAGAGTTTTATCTTTTGTTTTAGAGACACTACTATCTATCTTACTTAATTGTTCTGCGAAGGGGAAAGATGCTGTATTATCAATGGTATTAGTTTGTTCTTGAGGATTGTTTGTATCAGTAGATTTAGTAGGATTATTTTCTTGAGAAGATGTTGTTGGAAACTCAAAATCATTTGTTTTGTTAGATGATATATTTAATGACATTTTATTATCCTTTGGATTTATGGATTTTCTTTGCTAGATAATAAAACTTATGCCAAAGTAGGAGTTACTTTTCTAAATCTATCATTTACTATATGTTAGAGCTAATACATGAACTGGGTCATATATATTTTTACAACAATTATGTCAGAAGTGACATTTATAAGGACTGTCAAAAATGGCACTGTTGCCAAAAATGGCAGTTAGTAGAAAAACTCTGAAGTGCGAATATAAAGCAAAATTAGTATGCACAGGAGTAGTGAAAATGAATAAAGATAGAAAACTTATATTACAAAAGTTACAAATTCCTGCTGGGTGGCAAATTACAAAGAATATTTTTTTTGATGTTGAGCCAATAACCAATGAAACAGAAGGTTTGCCAAAAGATAAAAATAGTTGGCCGATATTTGAAGCAGAATTAATATTTGCTCAACATGAAAAATCTAAATGGGTTCTTGATATGGGTTGGATACCAGAAGACGATCCTGAAGGAGAATTCCAATTAGATATAATCAAAGGAAGCTTTCGGGATAACGATCCAATAATAATTTGCCAAACTAAAAATAAAGATGAAATAGTAGAAGCAATAAACAAAACAATGTTAAAAATTAGCCAAGAGAATGGAGGTATTGATGAAAAATCTTTACCCTTAAAAGGTTTAATTATTCATGGAGGATGGACAGTTAGGCACAACAGTTTTTTTGATGTCGAACTGTTTACAGAATCAGAAAAGCTAACTTTTTTTAACCAACATATTAAAAATCAAACAAATACAATCTTGAGGTTAGACACATGGCCTTCTGTAGAACGTGTAATAGAACTAAATTGGCAACTAACTGAAGATAAAGAGATTTGCTACATTGCTAGCACTTTTTATGAAGCTAATCCTAAAGACATTTTATTTCAACTTCAAACTAAAGATATTAACGAAGTATCAAGTATTATAGAAAAACTTTGTTTATGGAAAGATACTAGGCCAAAGAGTAAAAATAGTAGACAACAATTTCAAGGTATCAAAATTTAGTAAAAGAGGCTTATTTCCAAAGTAAAGTTTTACACTAGCAAATAACAAAACTTATTTTAAGTCTTATTCAAAACCTAGGCAAAATGCTTAATCTTTTGCCTAGGTTTTTATCAAAATTCCAATGCAGCTATAAAGAATAGCTTTTATGGAAAGCCGATACGACGCAAAAGATCTTGAAAACGGGGATCGTCTTTTAAGCTAGGAAAAGGAGGACGAACCTTTAGAAGAGTTAAGCGATAATCACGCATTTCATAGGCTAAGTTAAGTTGCTCTATGGCTTCATCTTTTTTTCCAACACGTACATACAACGCAGCTAATGTAAAAGGTCTTGCGTATTCTTTATATATTTCTTCATTTTCTTTTATAAGAGTTTGAAGATAAAGCTGCCATCCACCTTTAGCAAAAGCTTCTTGAATTAATTGAGCTTGTTTTGGCTTCCCAATTAATTCAAGCCACTTGGCATGTTCTTCTGCTGACTCAGGATACATATGTTTTTGTTCATAAGCAAAAGAAAGATAAAAATGTGCAGAAGAAAAATTTGGATCTAACTCAATAGTATTTTTAAGCTGCGAAATGCTTTCTTCATATTTGCCTGCATAAATTAAATTGTCACCATGTACACGATTTGCAATTAATGATAAAGGATCTAGTTCAAGTGCGCGGCGTGATTGTGCTAAACCTTCTTCATGTCTTTCTACAGCAATAAGTAATTCGCTATACCATTGATGAGAAGTAGCAATGTTTGGATTAAGTTCAATAGAACGTTTAAATTCTTGTTCAGCGGCTGCAAAATCAAAATAATCTTTAAGGATTTGTCCAAGTGAGGCGTGTGCTTCAGCTAGATTTGGGTCAAGTTCAATAGCCTTAAGTGCTGCTTCCTTTGCTTTTGGCAATAACTCGGTTGCTAATCCTGATTGGTACTCACAATATAAAGCATAAGTATCAGCAATACCTGTGTACGCTAGGGCATAATTAGGATCTTTATCAATTGCTTGTTGGTAATAATCAATTGCCTTTTTAAACTCTGTTGCCAAACGTTTATTTAAGTAGAATTGCCCTTTTTTATAGAGTTGTTCAGCTTCTGAATTTTGTGTGTAGTTTTTGGCTAATTTCTGTTCATCTTCTTTAGACAAGCGTTGTAGGAGTTTTTTTGATACATCATAAGTAATTTTGTTTTGTAGTGCTACAAGGTCAGACATTTTACTATTGTACTCTTCGCCCCATATCCTAGAACCATCTGCAACTTTAACTATTTCTGTTTGAATTATTAGCCTATCTTCTTGTTGAATAAGCTTTGCTGTCATTACTGCATCAACTTGTAGTTGTTGACCTATTTTTTGTGGGTTGGATGTTTGACCTTTGTAATAAAATACTGTGCTTCTTGCCATAACTTTGAGTTTTGGCAACTTTGATAGGGAATTAATTATGCTTTCTGTTATACCTTCGCTTAAGTATTCTGTATCTTGATTTCCAGCTACGTTAGAAATAGGAAGCACTGCTATTGAATTTATAATGCTCTCTTTTTGATATTCCTTTTGATATATAAAAAGCCCTGTAAGAACTATAACAATAGTAAATAATATACTTAAAGCACTTAAAGCAAGCTTTGTTTTATACCAAGGCACGAATTTTGTTTTATTAGATATTTTCTTTAGTTTTTCTAATAACTCGGTTGCTGATTGGATGCGCTTGTCTTTTTCTTTTTCTAAACAAGATAAAACTAGTTTTCTTAAATCTTCAGGTATGCTTTCAGGTAAAGTTGGGGTGTGTGTAAGGATGGCTGTCATAACTTCAGACATAGAATTTCCTGGAAATGGTTTAAGACCTGTTAGCATTTCATAAAGCATTGAACCAAATGAGAATATATCTGAGCGAGCATCTATTCTATCGCCTTTTATTTGCTCAGGAGACATATAAGGAATTGTTCCCATTATTGCTCCTGGTTTTGTATTTACATCATTAGAGGTTTGGCTATTAACGTTATTTATTAAGCTTGCAGGGGTAGATATTCTTTTTATTGTATCAATGGAACTGTTATTTAGTCTGGTAGAGTTAGTTTTTGCTGGTATTACCTCAAAATTCTGGCTGTCTGATAGGGTATCTGAATTATTGTTATTTGGTTCTTGGGAAGATTCTAAACGCGCTAGACCAAAGTCTAAAATCTTAACTACTTTTGTTGAAGTAATAAATATATTTTCTGGTTTTAAGTCTCGATGAATGATGCCTTTAGAGTGAGCAGCAGAGAGTCCTTCAGCTATTGAAGATGCAATTTTTACAACTTCTGACCAGTGCATTCCAGATACTCCAATACTAGCGCGTAATATTTCGCCTTCTAGTAACACCATAACAGCATATGAAATATCTGCATCAGTGTTAAAGTCATGAAGAGTTAAAATGTTAGGGTGAGAAAGAGATGCTAAAGCCTGTGCTTCACGATGAAATCTAGCCAAAGAGTCATTTTCAGACATTCCTTCAGGTAGCACTTTTATTGCAACCTCACGCCCAAGACGTATATCTTTGGCTCGGTAAACTTCTCCCATTCCTCCTTGTCCAAGTTTTTCCTCAATTCTATATTTTTCTTCAAGGACTCGCCCAATTAATCTATTTGATACTTTTTGGGTTTCTTTGCTTTTAGCTTCTTGCTCTTTATTTTGATTTTCTGGAGTAAGATTTTGGGATGAAGGGGAGAAAAAAAAGCTATTTAAGTCTTTATTATCTTTAATGAAAAATTCAACTTCTTGTTTTAATAAGTCATCACCTTTGCAAAACTCATCTAAAAAAGTCTTTCTTTCACTAGGTAATTTTTCTAGTGCGATTTCTAGTATTTTATTTATTTTTTCTAGATTTTCTAATCTCATTTCTAACTCTAACCAATAGCTAATGATTTAATAGCTGAAATGCAACATATAGAATAGCTTAAATATGTTTAATAAAAACTAAAAAATTGATTTTAGATTTATATATTTTAAAAGAAACGCCAACACCCTACGCTAACACTTAGGTTAAAGTTCATTTTTAAGTTGTATAAATTATGCTGATTGTTTGGAGTCTAACTAATTAACTTAGAAATCAAGGTCAAAAGTTTGTATTGATAAAATTTTAAGGAAAAACTAACTAGACTTAAATTGTTTGCTAAAGTTAAAATAGTGCGACTTTTAAGGGTGGGTTAACTTATTTTATGGCAGTGCGCCGATTAAAGCTTTTAGATGCAGAAATTGTTGAGTGTGAAGAAGGAGGCCAACAGGCTGCTGTAAAACTGCGTTTTCAGGAAGAAAATTTTATTGGTATAGAAAAATTTGATGAAACAGATGAACAAACGCAAATTAACTCTATTGCTAAAGCTACACTAAATGCAATGCAACAAGCTTTGCCTGTAGCTATAGATGTTTACTTGCGTAAAAGTATGAAAATGACTCCAGCTTTTCTTTCAGAACTCCTTTTAGTTGTAATAGTAGATATGTATGTTGATTGTCGTAAGCTAGAACTTACAGGTTGTTGTGTTTGTGTTGAAAAAGACCTACATTATGGAATTGCACGAGCAACTTTAGATTCTACTAACCGCATTGTTGATCACTTACTTGCAAGACAACGCACCAAACCTAAAATCACGCGTTAATTTAACAGACAACCCAACCTTTTTAACTAATAACTGTTCAAATAAATAGTTCAATTATGAACACTATGTTAAACTCTACGGCACTTTTTTAATTAGGTTAGGCTATGTTTCGTCTTATTGATCGATATATTATTAAAGAAATACTACCTTATTTTTTCTTAAGCTTGTTATTATTAACAGCAATTATTTTTTTACATGAAGCAAATAGATTTTCTGCCTTATTTATTGTTTTTTCCCGCCGGGGCTTAAGTAGTTGGCCGTTAATTCAATTAGTCGTTTCTTTACTACCTAGTATTTTTGTTTTTACCTTACCTATTTCACTTTTATTAGGAATTTTAATGGGATTAGGTAGAATGGCTAGCGATAGCGAATTAGTTGTTTTGCGTGCTTGTGGAATTGGACGCTGGCGGTTTCTGTTGCCTGTATTAATGCTAGCTTTATTTGTAAGTCTTTTTACAGGTTATAACACCTCTTATATGCTTCCTCAGGCTATGAAATCGCTAAATGCACTTAAACAAGCTAGATCTCAACTAGTATTACAAGGCTTAGCAGATCAAATAAAACCAGGTGTTTTTGAGGAAAATGTTCCAGGAAAATTAATCTTTATCCGAGATATTGACCGTGAAACAGGCGTTTGGAAGCAGGTTTTTGTTGCTATTCAAGATGATCCTGCTATTGAACCTAAAATTTTAGCTGCTCGTGAAGGACAACTACAAATTGGAACTAGCCTAGAATTTTCTGAACTTCAACTTAATGATGGTTATATTTATGAAGGCTATCAACTTAAACGTAAAGAACAAGAAAAGGCCGCTACTTATTCTTTTGATAATACTTCTTTAAGACTAGATTTATCTGGAAAAGATAATGGTCAGTCCGATAATGCTAATGAAAAGGATAAAAAGAATGAAAAAGATGAAGTAGCACGTGATGATGTTAGCTTAATAAATGAAGGGCCAGAATCGCAAACTTTGCCAGAACTTTTTCGCTCTCCTATTCCAACAGAAAGAAAGCAGCAATTATTACTAGAAGTTGAAAAACATAAACGCTTTGCTTTACCTATAGCTTGTCTAGTTTTTGCTTTAACGGGTGTTGCTTTAGGAATGGTGGTTTCTAGGGGTGGACGATCTTCAGGTTTAATGATTGGTATTGGGATAACACTACTTTATTATCTACTATTTATTTTAGGAGAAGATGTTTCTAGACAAGGGGTTTTACCCGCTTTTGTTGGGGTTTGGCTAGCAAATATTATTACTAGCCTTTTTGGGATTTTAATGTTGTTTCGCTATCAATGGTTAAGAGATAAAATAGCAGCAATTTTGGAAAGATTTTATCCATTTCTATTAGCTCTAGAGAAGCTTTTTCAAGGAGAAACTAGCCGCACTAACAAAAATCGAGTTACTTTTGGTTTTCCTCGAATTATTGACCGAATGATTTTAATAGATATGCTTCGGCACTTTTTAATTGTTGTACTTGGGTTAACAAGTGTTTTTCTAGTCTTTACCTTATTTGAGTTAACTAATAGTATAGTAGAAAACCGGATATCATTTTTTACTGTAATTAACTATTTATTTTTTCTTTTGCCACAAATATTTCATTATGCTACGCCTTTTGCCGTGTTAGTTGCAGTGCTAGTAACATTTGGGTTATTTGGCAAAACTAGTCAATTAGTTGCGCTTAATGCTAGTGGGCAAAGCCTTTATAGACTTGCTCTACCTGTACTTTTATATTCAATTATTGCAGGTGGTTTTTTAATGGCATCACAAGAATATGTGTTGCCTTTTGCTAATCGTCGTCAAGAATATTTACGCTATGTGATTAAGGGAGGCAAACTTCCTGCACAAACTTTTTACCAAAACCGTCGGAAATGGTTTTTGGGAGAAGACAATAGGCTAATACACTTTCAGTATTTTGATACTAAAGAAAACCGTTTTGCAGGACTTTCAATTTATGAGCTAAATCCAGAAAATGGTAGCTTGCTAAGACGAATTTCTACAAAAGAAGCAGCCTGGGATGCAACAACTAAAGAATGGATCTTATATGGTGGATTTATTAGAACTTTTGATGGGGGACAAATCAAAACAGCAGAAAGAATTAGAGAAATGCGAATTACTCTAGCCGAAACTCCAGAGTATTTTAAGCAGCAAATCCCAGAATCTAGCAAAATGAACATTGAGCAACTTTTAAGACAAATTAAAGAGCTTGGCGATAGTGGAATTGATGTTTTAAGTCTACAAATAGCTTTATATGCTAAAATTGCTAGTCCTTTAACTTGTTTAGTTATGGCACTTATGGGAATACCTTTTGCGTTTACAATTGGTAAGCGAGGTGCGTTAGCAGGAGTTGGAGTAAGTATTTTTATTGCTATTACTTTTTGGGGATCGCTTGAACTATTTAATCAACTAGGAAGCTATGAGTTACTACCCCCAATGCTAGCTGCTTGGGGGCCTAATCTGCTCTTTGCTGCTAGCGGATTATACTTGCTATTTACTACTAAAACCTAGGGTTTCTAAAATCCTAGGTTATTTAGGTTGGATGGAATAGTCACAAACACAATCAGCTAAGTAAGTTGGCCCTTCTGGGCCATAGCAACATCCTTTAGAACAAGCTTCTAAAATACCACCACAATCTTCACAATAATAAAAAGTTTCCCCACATTGAGGGCAAATGTCGGTTGTTGATAATGTTGCCATTGCTACCTCCACTGGCAATTTACTCCCCTAAAATTTATTTGGCAAGAGTTAATTATTGTTTTTTATTTTGATCTGTTGGAACTAAATAATGTTTAATTGCCATTTTAGCTAGCTTCCAGACTTTTTCCCAAGAAATTTTTCCATCTTCACCTTTTACTAATTTTCCTAACAATTTATCTCGTAAATTTTTTCCTTCTTGCTTAAGCATAAACTCTTTAGCATAAGGCTTAACGGTATCAAAAAAGCTAAAATTAGGATCAACTAAAATACCTATACCTTCTAAGGTTGTAAGCGCACGCATAACAAAAGTAAAGTGAGGAGGAATTGTTATAGGTAGTTGATAAATTGTTTCTGAAACAGCATAGGTTAATTCTTGGAATTTTAATTGTCCAATTTTCATTCCAACATAATGGGAAAAAACTTCTTCAATATGTTCTCTAAACTCTTCTGGATCAAAGCCTTCTTTTAAGAATTTAAGCTCAATTAGGTCTTCAACAATGCCGTGAACATCTCTTTCTACAATATGAAAGAAGGCATCTACTAGCTTAGACTGCATTTCTGGGGTTAAGCGTCCAACCATACCAAAATCAAAAAACGCTAGTCGTCCATCGGCCATTAAGCGTAAATTTCCTGGGTGTGGATCAGCATGAAAAAAGCCGTCTTCTAGTAATTGTTTTAAGTAAGTTCTGGAAATTAATTTTACTACTTCTAATGGTTCAACTTGTTGGGCTTTAATGGCGTGGGTGTCATTAACTTTTGTGCCATCAATAAATTCTTCTACAATAACTCGACGTGAGCTAAGTTCTTGATAAATTTCTGGGACGTAGATTTCCGGCCATTTAGCAAAGTTTTTACGAAAGACTTCGGCATTTTCTACTTCCTTAAAATAGTCCATTTCTTCAAAAAGGATTTCTGCAAACTCATCAATAATTCTAAGCCATTCAATACCAAAAGTTAGATGAGGGTGTTTAGCTTCCAAATAACGTACAGTTTGACGAAGTATAGCTAAATCTAAATTAACTATTTCTGCAAGGTTAGGACGTTGGACTTTAACAGCTACTTTTTCACCTGTTTTTAAGCGGGCGCGGTAGACTTGACCAAGGCTAGCTGCTGCTAAGGGTTCGTCATCAATGCTAGCAAAAATTTTTTCAGGATGTGCGCCTAATTCTTGCTCAATAATTGACCATGCTATTGGCTGTGGAAATGATGGAACTTGGTCTTGAAGGCGAGTTAACTCTTTTGTGTACTCTAAAGGTACAATATCGGGGCGGGTAGAAAGGGTTTGTCCAATTTTAATAAATGTTGGGCCAAAGCTAGCTAGTTTATCTGTTAGCCAAGCGGCACGTTTTTTTTGTAGTTCTTCTAATGCAAGGTTGCGATTAGGATAAAAACGCTTTGCTAGGAAAAATACCAGTTTTTGCCAAAATCCTTCTATGTCTTTTTTTTCTTGACGGACTAAATTATCTAAATAAAGGCAAGTAGCAAAAATAAAAAAGAAATAAGCTAGTTGAAAAGTACGTAGCCAACCATCCCTACCATAATCACGAATAGTAGTATCAGGTAAATATTGTGCAGGAGGGGTAAGTGTTAAATTAGGTTCTTTTTCTAAATTATTAGAATTGTTAGGACTAATAGTTGTAGGAGAAAGTTTTTCCAGATTTTGTTGTGCTGCTGGTAGTTGGCGGGGTGATGTAGCCATATAAACTCCTCCAAAGATAACAAAACTAGACGAATTTTAACACCTTTCCTACTATTTGATGCTGAAAATACTTTTCAGCGCGGTTGGAATCTAAAGAGATTTGTTGTTTTAGTTCGTCTAAAGAAGCAAATTTTTTTTCTGCCCTAAGTCGATGTAAAAAACGCACTCTTAAAGTTTTACCATAAAGATCGCCATCAAAATTTAATATATGTGATTCTACTAAACGATCTTGTAAGTCCTTAAAAGTTGGGCGAATACCAACATTAGTAACACTACGTCGCCAAACACCCTCAATCAATGTAAGAGTAACATAGACTCCATTGGCCGGTAGTACGGCATTTTGTGGCATTAAGTTCGCGGTAGGAAATTGTATTTGGCGGCCAAGTTGACGACCTTCTAAAACAATTCCTTCTACTCCATAAGGTCGGCCTAGCATTCGGCGAGCTAAATTAACTTGTCCTGAAATTAAAAGACTACGTATTTTTGATGAGCTAATACGAATAGTTCTTAAAGATATTTCAGGCACTTCATCAGCAAAAAAATCAAAGCGATGACTAAATTCTTTTAATTTTTCAAAATTACCCTCTCGACCACGACCAAAAGCAAATCCTTGGCCTAAGTAAACTTCCTTGGCTTCTAGGCCTTGATAAAGTATTTTTCTAGTAAAATCTTCTGCACTAATAGAAGCTAGTTCACGGGTAAATTCCAGTACAACAAGCTGTTCTATACCTAATATTTCTAGTCCTTCGGCTTTTTGCTCAAAAGTATGTAAAAGTGGTGGTGCGCTTTGAGGATGAAGCACTGCACGGGGATGAGGAGAAAATGTTAAAACTGTTGGAATAAAACCTGTAGCTTTGGCCCTTTCAACAACAAGCTGCATAATTTTTTGATGACCTAAATGCAGTCCATCAAATATACCTAATGTAACAATGGTTGGTCGTTTTATCTCTATTTGATTTATTCCGTAAGCAATTTTCATAGTTTTCTGCTTAAAGCTCTACCTCTAAACCATCAAATGCTGGAGAAACATTTTCAGGTAGTTGACGGCTTAAAAGCGCGTGTTTCATATCATGAGAAATATGTGTTAGCAAAGCCTGTTTAGGTTTAAGCTGCTCAATATAACCTAATGTTTTTTCTAGATTTAAGTGTGTTGGATGTTCTCTATAACGTAGTGCATCAATAATTAATAAATCTAACTCCATTAAATTAGCTAAGGTTTCTTCTGGAATTAAATTGCAATCAGTAACATAGGCACAAGATTTTTCCATATTACTGATACGAAAAGCTGTTACAGGTAATCTTCCATGAATAACTTCTAATGATTCAATAGTCATACCAAAGAGAGAAAATTTCCCTTCAATAGTATGTGGAACCAATTGAGGAAGCCCTTGATACATACTAGGGCGAAAAATATAACTAAATACTTGTCGTATATCTCGCCAAGTACGTTCACTAGCAAAACAAGGAATAGCTTTATTAGTACGAAAATTAATTGGTCGAATATCATCTAAGCCAAAAACATGGTCAGCATGGCAATGAGTAATAAATATTGCATCTAAATCAGTTATATTATTTTTTAGAGCTTGTTGGCGAAAATCTGTAGAAGTATCAATTACTATTTTATGCTGGTTATTTTTAACCATAATTGATGCTCGTAGTCTTTTATCTTGTTCATCTATTGATAAACAAGTTTCACAACTACAACCAATCATTGGTACTCCTACAGAGGTACCTGTTCCGAGGAAAAGGATTTTCATACTTGTTTTTTCGCACTTTTAGACATTTGGTTAACTACACCAACGTATTCCATCCTAAGACGACTTACTAGGTCAGTTAACATCTTGTCTTCTTCTTCTGTTAAATTACCTTCAGTTTTTTCTTTTAGAACTGCAAGCATTTCAATAAAATGGCGAGCAGTTTCAATATCAATACCACCACGACCTAATTGAGGTGCGCCACCTAGATTCATAATAGCATTAGTAGCTAACATTTGGACTAGTTCAGCAAATTCTTGTGATGGTGCAGTAGGGACAGGACGGGTTTTAGTTTCTTGGCTAGGTTGGCTTTCTGTGTTTTCTGCCGATGGTGCGGGGGGGGTGGGTTTTTCCTCTATTGTTTCTGTTATTGGTTGACGTAGACTCCCATCAGGGTTAAACATTCGTCGATCTCTCACAGTAACTTCTGTATCTTGATTTTTACTCATAAAGAAAATCTGGCCTTCCTTAAAAAATCTAACAAATTAAAAATTTATAGTGCTGTTTTAGCTTTATTATGCTAGCACTAGCAAACAATAGTGACAACTAAAGAAATACTTCTATTTACCTGCATTTACGTCTATAAAAACTTAGCTTTAATAAGATAAAATGCCCAAATTATGAATAAACAAGTAAATTTTCGTGTTGGAACAGGCTATGATATTCATCGCCTAGGGCCAAATAGACCTCTAATAATGGCTGGAATTAAGATCGATTTTGAGCTTGGTTTAATAGGTCATTCAGATGCTGATGTGGTAAGTCATGCTATTTGTGATGCTTTGTTAGGTGCTGCTGCTTTAGGTGATATTGGAGAACATTTTCCAGATAATGATCCTAAATTTACTAATTTTACTAGCCTAAAATTCTTAGAATATGTAAATAAATTACTAGCAGAAAATAATTATAAAATAGCTAATATTGACTTAACTATTCATGCAGAACGTCCTAAATTACGTAACTTAAAAACTTTGATGTGTGAAAAGCTAGCCGAAACCTTAAAGCTTGATATATCAAAAATTAGCATTAAAGGAAAAACTAATGAAGGTCTAGACAGTATTGGGCGAGGTGAAGCTATCGCTGCTTCTGCAATTGCATTAATTTATCAGGAATAGAAATATAATTTGTCAAAAACTAAATTTTATTATTAGAGAAACAATGCCAAATACATTAGAAATAATTAGAAAAAAAAGAGATGCGTTAGAATTATCTGCTGAAGAAATTTCTTATTTTATTAAAGGCTATTTAAGCGAAGAAATAGCTGACTATCAAATGTCTGCGCTTTTAATGGCAATTTTTTTGCAAGGCTTTAGTGATACTGAAACACAAGCTTTGACAGAAGAAATGCTTTTTTCTGGCGAAGTTTTAGACTTTTCCTATCTATCTCAAGCTAAAGTAGATAAACATAGCACTGGCGGAGTAGGTGATAAAACATCTTTAGTAATTGCTCCAATAGTTGCTGCTGCTGGTCTTTGTGTTCCAATGATTTCTGGTCGCGCTCTAGGTCATACTGGAGGTACTTTAGATAAACTTGAATCTATTCCAGGTTTTAAGACTAATATTGCTCTAAAAGAGTTTAAGCAAATAATAGAAAAAATTGGTGCCGCTATTATTGGTCAAACAGATGAAATTGCTCCAGCAGACCGTAAGATTTACTCTTTACGTGATGTTACTGCTACGGTTGACTCTATCCCATTAATTACTGCTAGTGTAATGAGTAAAAAGCTAGCTGAAGGACTCGACGGCCTGCTACTAGATGTTAAATGTGGCAATGGCGCATTTATGCGGACAATAGAAGATGCACGGCGGTTAGCTCAAGTAATGGTAAATGTTGGTAAACAAATGAAAAAACGCACTACAGCCTTTATTACTGCTATGGATCAGCCTTTAGGATGGTCAGTAGGTAATTCTTTGGAAGTAATAGAAGCTATTGAAACTTTAAAAGGCTTAGGCGGTGAAGATTTTCGGCTTTTATGTCTTGAACTTGCTGCTAAGATGCTTCATTTAGGTAAAACATCTTTAGATATAGACGACTGTAGAAAACAAGTTCATAGCTTAATTAGTTCTGGAGCAGCTTTAGAAAAATTTGAACAAATGATAATTGCCCAAGGGGGAAATGCCAATGTAATAAATGATTTTTCTTTGCTTCCTCAAGCTAAAAACAGTGCAGAAGTTTTAGCAACAAAATCAGGTTATGTTACTAGTATTGATACATTAGCAATAGGTCATGCTACAATGCACCTAGGCGCAGGTCGTCGTCGGTTAGATTCAGAAATTGATATGGCTGTAGGGCTTAGAATTATTGCTAAAATAGGTGACTATGTAACAGAAGGCCAAAACTTATGCACCATTTATTATAATGATGAGAGCTTTTTAGCTACTACTCAAAAGCGGATAGAAAAAGCTTATAAAATTGGTGAAGAAAAAATAGTTACATCAGGGTTAGTAAAAGAAATTATTGAATAGGTAATATTTAGGTAATATTATGGAAAGAAGAAGTTTTTTAAGTTTACTACTATTTAGTTTGTGTGTAGGCGCGGGGCCTTGTGGATATGAACGTAGCGGACAAGGACGAGCCTTACCTGATCATATTAAAACTATTGCTATTGAAACTTTTCGTAATGAAAGTTTACGCTATAAAGTAGAGCAGCGTTTTACTGAAGCAATGATCACAGAATTGCTTCATAGAACAAGCCGTTTTAAGTTTACTAGTGATGTAAATAAAGCAGATGCAATAGTTAGCGGAAATATTCGTAACTTTGGTTTTAGACATGTTTTGCTAGATAACAATGGCCGAACTAGGGTTTTTGAAATTACAATTAATGCTGGTGTTGTAATTAAAGATCAAATTAATAATAAAGTTCTCTATGATAACCAAAGGCTGGTTTTTCGAGGTGAATATGAGCTTTCAGATGATCCAAACTCATTTTTTAATGAAGAAGATCCGGCTGTAACTCGCCTAGCACGAGATTTTGCTAAAAGTGTTTTAACTACTGTAATGGAAGGTTTTTAATATTTTCTATTGATTTCTAAGGTAAAAACTTTTGAAATTAGACGAACTAGTAACACAACTTAAAACAGGCAAAATAGCACCTCTTTACTTACTTAGAGGAACAGAAAAGTATTTACATCAAGAAGCCATTAAAGCTTTTCAAAATACGCTTGATGAAAGCACTTTAATGTTTAACTGGGCTGAATATTCTGTTGCTAGCCAAGGAATTAATGTTCTACTTACAACAGCCTCAGAATATGCAATTTTTGGTGGTCGGCGTATTGTAATTGCTCGTGATTTTGAAAAAGTTAGCGAAGAAGAACTGGAAAAACTAAAAGACTACTTAAAAAATCCTCAACCAACTACTAGCTTAATTTTTCAAGCTGAAGACCTAGATAAACGTCGTAGTATTTCTACTGCACTGGTAAAAGCTTGTCAAACAGTTGACCTAAATTCTTTTAATGAGCGTGAAGCAGTGGATTGGGTAATGAATTATCTTCGTCAGCATAAATATCAAATTACCCAACTAAATGCTGGTTTACTTATTGGAATAGCAGGAACAGACCTTTTTACCTTAAAAAACGAGTTAGAAAAGCTAATGGCATATTTAGGTAAGCCAGGGTTGATTTCCTCTCAAGATATTGAAGTACTTGTACCACGTGCTAAAGAACACAGTAATTTTGAGTTAGGTGATGCTATTATTGCTGCTGATACTAAAGCAGTTTTAAGATTATTAACACGTCAACTAGCTGATCAGGCAGAGCCAATTTTACTTTTAGCTATAATTTCTAGAACATTTCGGCAAATGTTGATTGCATTAGAGTTAATGGAAAAAAAAGTGTCTGCTGATGAAATTGCTCGCACAGCAGGCATTCCACCTTTTCGTATTACAGATTTTTTAGGCAAAGTCCGACGTTGGGATAAAAATAAAGTTACTTATGCTGTAAAAAAAATGTCTACAATAGATAACGCCTTAAAAAGTTCCTTAGCTAAACCATCCTTACAACTAGAATTTTTACTGTGTGAAATAATGGGAAGGTGACTAGCAATCCTAGAGATGTTAATACAGTGTATTTGGTTTATGCTCTAGTAATTTTAGAAAACCCAAGCTAATAGCTTGGGTTTTTAATTTTGATTTAAGTTGGACTGTTTAGATTTAAAGAATTTTTATTGTCTCTCAGCAGTACCAGAAACTACAGCACCTGGAACACCACCAATTAAGGTTAATTTCATTTCTCTACGTTTATCAGATAAGACATAGAAAAAAGTATCAGTTCGACCCGCAGGGCCAGTAATAGCATCTACAACTTGACAAACTAATTTACCTGTTCCATTAGATGTAACATCAGCTACTTGACAGGTAAAAGTACCACCAGGAATAGGGCCAACTCCACTAACTACCAAAGTTCTTGAGCCTGTAACAGATTGACCAGAGATATCAAATTGTCCAACTATTGAAATTGTAGACAAAGTTGAATTTGTTCCAGGAACAACACCATTAAGTTGTAAAGCATAGCCTCCTGGTAAAGGATTACTGCTTTGTGCTTCTGTTTTTAACAGTGAACTACCAAATCCAGAAATAAGTAAAAAAGAAAATACTAAAGCAATAAATAACATTGCAGAAAACTTATAAATTTTTGACATTTTACTCTCCAAAATCCTTAATTAAAATAAGATTACCAGAACTTATAAATCTAAAGATAAGTAAGTTCTTATAGGCAAATTGTACTAGCTGATTTAATTAGTTTCAACCAACTAAAGAAGGTTGTTAGAAAACAACAAATCAACTAATAAGTGTATAGGCTAAATACACCACAAACTTAAATAAGCCTTAAGCTTTGACAAAATATTTTGGGGCGATATTAATTTTTATAAAACTTGAATTATGTTTTAAGTAAACCATATTCGTTTAATTTATATTTCTCACCAAATGACGCGCAAAAATTAGCGATTTTCTATCATAGCAGTCGGAATAAAAATTATATGGCCCTAGGATTACTCTGCTGAATTGACCGCAGAGATAAGTTTTGATAAGTTGAGCTTTTAAACCTATTTATCTTAGGAGTATATAACATGTCATCAAAAGAAATTTTTTTAGTTAATGGGGCCAGAACCCCAATGGGAGAATATAACGGAGTATTAAAGGACTTTACTGCCAATGAATTAGGAGCTATCGCTGCTCGTGCTGCACTTGAAAGAAGTGGAGTTGGAGCCGATAAAATTGATCAAACTATTTTTGGTAATGCCTCACAAACCTCAGCCGATGCAATTTATGGAGCTAGACACGTAGCCTTAAAAGCAGGCGTTCCAATTGATCGCCCAGCTTTAACCGTCAATCGTCTCTGTGGATCAGGTATTCAATCTTTAATTAGTGCTGCCCAACAAATCTTATTAGATGAAGCTAGCGTTGTGCTAGCAGGCGGTATGGAATCAATGTCACAAGCTCCTTATGTTTTACGTGGTGCGCGTACAGGCTACCGCTTAGGTCATGCTCAATTAGAAGATTCACTAATGGCTTCATTGATGGATTCTTACTGCGGGCTTTATATGGCACAAACAGCAGAAAAACTAGCTCGTAAATATGAAATTTCCCGCGAACAACAAGACGCATTTGCTCTACTTAGCCAACAACGCGCTGTAGCTTCAATTGAAAAATTAAAAGAAGAAATGGTAGCTGTTGAAGTTAAAAGTAAAAAAGGTGTAGAGCTTTTTGCTAAGGATGATCATATAAAACCAGACACTACATTAGAAGTACTAACTAAACTAAAACCAGCTTTTGGTAAAGATGGTTTTGTAACAGGCGGTAATGCTTCAGGTATTGTTGATGGAGCAGCAGCAATTATTGTTGCAAATGGCGAAACTATTAAAGAACAAGAACTTAAACCAATGGGAAAAATAATTTCATGGGCCATTTGTGGTGTTGAGCCAGATATTATGGGCATTGGCCCTGTTCCAGCTTGTCAAGCTGCTCTAAAGAAAGCAAATTTGAAGCTATCAGACATTGACTTAGTAGAAGTTAATGAGGCTTTTGCTGCTCAATACTTAGCTGTAGAAAAAGTTTTAGAACTAGATAGAGAGCGTACTAATGTTAACGGCGGTGCTATTGCTTTAGGACATCCACTAGGAGCTTCTGGAACAAGACTAGTTTTAACCTTGCTTCATGAACTACGTCGCCGTAGTGCTAAATATGGTATGGCTTCGGCCTGTATTGGTGGCGGTCAAGGAATTGCAATGATTATTGAGTCTATAAAATAACTTAAAAGGCACAACTAAAAATTGTGCCTTTTTTAATTCTATTCAAATTTTTAGTTAAATTTTTAGGAGGAAAAAGATTTACATGGAGATTAAAAAAGTTGGCGTTATTGGCTGCGGTCTAATGGGATCAGGTATTGCCCAAGTTTCTGCTGTTGCAGGTTATGAAGTTATAATTTGTGAAGTTAGCCAAGAATTTTTAGATAAAGGTGTAAAAGGTATTCAAGGCTCTTTAGCTAAATTAGTTGAAAAAGGCAAACTTTCTGATGAAGATAGAAATGCTACTCTAGCTCGCTTACATACTACTACTACTTTAGATGATTTGGCTGATTGCAATTTAATCATTGAAGCCATTGTAGAAAACAAAAAAACTAAACAAGAAGCCTATATAAAGCTAGATCAAATTTGTCCACCAGATACTATCTTAGCTTCTAATACTTCATCACTTTCTATTACAGAATTAATGGTTGCTGTTAGCCCAGCCCGCCAAAAACGCTTTGTTGGACTACATTTCTTTAATCCAGTTCCACTAATGAAACTACTTGAAGCTGTTCGCACCATTGTAACAGATGAAGGTGCTTTTGCTGCTGTTTGTGAATATGGTCAAAAAGTTGGTAAAACCGTAGTTCAAACTAGAGATAGTAGCGGTTTTATTGTCAATCGTTTGCTAGTTCCATACCTACTTGATGCTATTCGTGGATTAGAAGAAGGCATTGGATCTATTGAAGATATTGATAAAGGTATGATGCTAGGCTGTGGACACCCTATGGGGCCACTTACTTTGCTAGATTTTGTTGGATTAGATACTACTTATTATATTGCAGAAATTATGTTTGAAGAATTTCGTGAAAAACGCTTTGCTGCTCCAGCACTACTAAAACGTATGGTGTTGGCTGGAATGAATGGACGTAAATCAGGACGTGGATTTTATGATTATTCTGATCCAAAAAATCCTAAACCAATGAAATTAACCTAATTAACCTATTTGTTCAGTGATGGTTAGCATGACAACAGAGTTTAAAAATATTTCTTACCAAAATAACAATTCTATTGGCTTAATTATACTTAAGCAGGCAACAATGCTTAATCATCTTAATTTTGCTACTATCACTGAACTAAAACAAGCTTTTACTTTGTCCAAAGAAGATAAAACAGTTAAAGTCATTATATTAGCAAGTGGCGTTGACCAAGTTTTTATTGATGATATAGATAGCACAGAACTCTTGCCTTTAAGCCCACAACAAGCGCAAATTTATTCCCAACAAGGCCAAGAACTAACCCTACTAATTGAACAATTGGGAAAACCTACAATTGCTTCTATTAATGGTTTAACAACTGGTGCTGGTTTAGAACTAGCTGTAGCTTGTAGTTTAAGAATCACATCCGATAATGCTTTATTTGGAATGCCCGCTATAAAAGAGCGACGAATAGGGGCTTTTGGCACTAGCCGACGTTTAGCACAATTAATAGGTGTAGGACGCAGTCTAGAAATGTTACTAACTGCTGAGTTAATTAATGCTCAAAAGGCTTATGAAATAGGCTTAGTTAATCAAATAACTACTTTAAATGAATTAGCGAATATGACACAGGCTTTAGCACAAAAGATTTCAAATCATTGTCCAATAACAGTAAAATACTTGCTAGAGTCATTTTTCAATGGTTTAGAAATGCCACAACAAGAAGCTTTATTTTTAGAATCTACTTTGTTTGGACTATGTAATACTAAATAATAAAAATAACTCTTCTTTTTTCTTATATTTAAAGTTTACTAGAATTCAGATTATAAAAATTAATTTATGAAAATATTAGTAATAGGATCAGGTGGCCGTGAACACGCCTTAGTTTGGAAGTTATCAGAAAGTCCACAGGTAGAAAAAATCTATGCTACACCGGGTAATGCTGGAATTAGCCAGCTAGCCGAATGTGTAACGGCAGAAAATAATAGCCCAATTGCTTTGGCAGAACTAGCAGCACGGCTTGAAGTAGACTTAACAATAGTTGGCCCGGAAGCCCATCTTGTTGCTGGAGTTGTAGATGCTTTTAATCGTCGCCAACTTGCCATTGTTGGCCCTACTCGTGCAGCAGCAGCCCTGGAAGGCAGCAAAATTTTTGCTAAAGATTTTATGTCCCGTCATCACCTACCTACAGCCGCTTTTACTATTTGTGAAAGCCCAGAATCAGCTTATGACATTATTTCTTCTAAAATTTATGGTTATCCAGTTGTCTTAAAAGCTGATGGAATTGCAGCAGGAAAAGGGGTTGTAGTTGCAAAAGATGAACTTGAGGCCCATCAAGCAATCCAAGAAATGATGGTAGAAAAACGTCTTGGTGAAGCAGGTAGCCGGCTAGTTATAGAGGAATTTCTAGAAGGAAAAGAAACTTCCTTACTTGTCTTTAGCGATGGCAAACAAGTAATAGCTATGCCTCCAGCACAAGACTATAAAAACGTTTTTGATAATAACCAAGGCCCAAATACCGGTGGAATGGGAGCTTTTTCAACCCCTGGACTACTTGATAAAGCTCTAAAAGAAAAATTAGTAAAAGAACTTGCAGAAAAAACTATTACTGCTATGGCACAGGAAGGAACACTTTTTAAGGGAATACTCTATCTAGGGTTAATGTTTACAGAAAATGGAGTAAAAATCTTAGAATATAATGTGCGTTTTGGAGATCCAGAGGCACAAGTTATTTTAGCTAGACTAGATAGCGATTTACTAGATATTTTCTTAGGTATAGCTAACGGAGATTTAAGTACAGTAAAAGTTTCCTGGAGTGATATGTCTGCCGTATGTGTAATAATGGCTGTACAAGGTTATCCTTCTCAATGCCAAGTGGGACAAGTAATTACAGGTTTAGAAGATGTAGAAAAAGAGGAAAATATAAAAGTTTTTCATGCTGGTACAAAATATAATGATTCTGGACAAGTAATTACTAGTAGTGGAAGAGTATTAGGAGTAATGGCTCGGCAATTTTCTTTAGAAGCAGCCAGACAACAAGCCTATCAAGGGATTAAACTAATTAATTTTGAAGGGCAACATTATAGAAAAGACATTGCATTGTTAAGATAAACTAAGATAAATAATGGAACAGAGTTTTTATTATTGACGTTTAGTAGGCGGCAATCGGAAATTAATAAAAAATCATCGTAGTGTTAAATAGTTTGAGTAGTAGCTTATCAATAAGTTGTGGTAAACTGATGCCAAATTCTATTATCTTTAATCGCTTGGCAAAAATTTTAATTATTTGAATCGTCTAACCATGCGAGGTTTAACTTAGGAGGAACAATGTGGGAAAGAGTTAAGCGGCTTTTCCGTTCTATTTTTGGTGGTATTATTGATCGAGCAGAAGATCCAGAATTAATCCTGCAACAAGTAATCCGCGATATGCGAGACAAAATACCACAAATGAATAATAATGTTGCTCAAGTAATGGCAACAGAAAAAATTATAGATAAACAAGTTACTCAATTAGAACGTGAAGTAGTAGAACTAGATAGCAAAATTAAAGCCGCAATCAAGATGGGGCGGGATGATATTGCTACTAACTATCTTAGTATTATGCAAGAAAAGCAATCTTCCCTTACCTCTGCTAGAGAGCAACTAGAAACTGCTAAGCGTGCATCCCAACAAGCACTTAAATTTCGTGACAATTACATGTTAGAAATGAAAAAGCGTCAAGCAGAAGCTATGCAGCTAATTAATGAAAATAAGCGAGCCAAAATGCAGGAAGAAATTGCTGGTATGATGACTTCCTTCCAGGTTGGCGATTCTGCTGGCACATTTGATGATATGCGCAATAAAATCTCTGAACGCGAAGCTAAAGCCCGCGCTAAGATGGAACTTGCTAGTTCTAGTGTTGATTCTCAAATGCAGGAAATTGAAAAAGAAGCTAGAAATATTGAAGCCCAAGACGCACTACTTGCTTATAAACGACAAATGGGGCTTGTTAGTGAAGGCCCTAGCCCTGGAATGGGTGAAACTAATGCTGCTCCTCCACAAAGAGCGAAAATGCTAGAGTAATTGCTTAAGTATTGATTTTTAGATTAGGGATTGGCGGCGGGCAATATGAAAGATAAACTTAGCTATCTAAAAGAAGCATTAAAAGAACCTCTTAATATTTGGTCTATGGTTGGTTTTACTGCCGCCGCTGCTTATACCCAAAGTCCAATCCCTTTAGCTATGGGTGCTTTATTAGAAGTAGGTTACTTAGCCGTAATTCCAGCTAGTAACCTTTACCGTCGTGTTGTTGAAACTCGTGAAGCACGTCGCTTAAGAGAACAACGCGAAAGATTACGAGAAGAATTAATTAAAACCTTTGAACCTCGTGAACGTGAAGCAGTTGAATATTTGCGTTGGATGAGAACACAGATTTGTGCTAACTACAAAAAGTTTACTCATGCCAAAGATGTTCCTATACATATTGAGCAAAATCTTCAAATTGCATGGGAATCTTTTGTAGATTTGTTAGATATGTATCGTCGACGTAAAAACCACTTACACACCATTAATCGTCAAATAATCCAAAATCAAATAATGCAAATAGAGCGACAACTTCAACAAGCCGATGCTCCAACAAGACATTTGCAAGAACGTAACTTAGATATTTTACGACAACGCCTAAAAACCTTTGATGATATTGAAAAAAGTGTTAAACGAGTAGAAGCACAACTACAATCTATTGAAAACTTCTTTGGCCTAGTCAATGACCAAGTAGTAACAATGCCTACTCCAGAACATATTGCTTCTTTAGATTTTGATTCGCTTTTATCAGGAATTGAAATGACTAAAGAGTTTTTAGAAGAAACTTCCCCTATGTTAGGTTCTTTTGATGGCTCCTTAGAACGTAGTTCCATAGGAATTAGTGAAACAAACTATAATGCACCAATGCGCCAGCCTATAAAACAAACAGAAAGATAGAATTTTTCTAATAAGCTTTTAGTTTTAGATTAGGTAAGAATTTGTAGCTTCCTTGCTAAGAAGTTTTCTACTTTCCGATCAGAAAATCCTCAAAAATCTGCTTTTAACTAATTTCTGCTAATAATTTTCTATTACTAAATCTTAATGCTTTCTACTAATTAGAAAGTAGTATAAACTAGGTATCTGTCAACAGCTTTTCTAAAATTTTGTAAGTAGGTGTATATTAGGAATAAATCTTTCCTTATCTTTTCAAAAAGCAAAAATCCTAAAGGATGTTGAATGAGTGCCAATACAAAAGATCCCATAATTGGGAGAACTTTGGGGGACTTTTTAGTTAAAGAAAAATTAGGTGAAGGCGGCTTTGGTGCTGTTTACAAAGCTGACCAAATAACGCTTGGACGGGAAGCTGTAGTAAAAATACTTCATACTCGTCATAGAACAAATCCCCGAATTATAGAAAGATTTAAGCGAGAAGCCCATTTAGCATCTAGGCTAGAACATCCTTATTGCGCTCATATCTATTCATTTGGTGCTGAGATAGATGGACTTCTTTGGATTGCTATGGAGCTAGTTCAAGGAACACCTTTAAGCGAAATCATTAAATTTCAAGGCCCTTTGTCACTAGAAAGATTTGTACCACTATTAGATAAAATCTGTGAAGTGGTTCATACAGCACATGATGCAGGTATTATTCATCGTGACTTAAAACCTGCTAATGTTATGGTTATTTCTCGTGCTGGTCGTTTACTCCCCAAACTTCTAGATTTTGGTATTGCTAAAGGTCTAAGCCAAAGTGCTTTAGTTGATAATTTTGCCTCTAAAACAAGCCTTCCTTCTTCCCAGCAAGATACAATAGATACAATAGATTCAATAGATTATCCTAGTTTAGAAGATAGTATTGGAAAACAAACCATTACAGTTATTAATGATAAGAAAAATACTATCAATAGTAATACTATAGATAATCTATTAAAAAATGAAAATACAGTTATAGATAATTTATTAAAAAATGAAGAAACAGTATTAGGAAACCCTATAAAAAATGAAGAAACAGTATTAGAAAGTTTTACAGATAAAGAAACAATCATAAAAAATAATGGTGATAACGGGAAAAGAGAGCAACGAAAATTCACTATAAATCTTTATACAAAAGAAGCAACTAATATAAATAAACAAGCTAATACTGATCCTAAACCAAACGTAAATAAAACACAGTCAGAGAATACATTTAAGACACAAGGTTTTATAGGCTCACCCCCCTATATGCCGCCAGAACAATGGCAAAATGGAGCAAATGTTGATGCTCGTAGCGATATTTATTCTTTAGGCATTTTAGCTTATCAAGTTCTTACAGGAGAATTACCATTTAAGGAACAAGGGTTTGAGCTTTATGGAGCGCATATTTCTAAAGCTGTTCCTGGGCTTAAAGCTAGCTTTCCTCTAGCTCTTAATCAAGTCTTACAAAAGGCTCTTGCCAAATCAGCCTCAGAACGTTATCAAACTGCATTAGAATTTGCTAAAAGTTTTCGTCAAGCAGCCGATTTTAATGAGCAAAAAATAGACTTACCTGCTATAGATGACATATTAAAAGAAAATATTTTAGCTAACGCGCCTAAACCTTTAGCAGATACAGTTGCCAGCCTTATAGCTTCTCGCAATGCTTACCAATTTAGAGATAGGGTTTTACTGCTTTTTAGAGTTTTAATACATTATATAGGTATTCTAACATTAGCTAGTCACACTAGTATCTTAAACAGACAAGAAGATAGTGAGTTAGTAAGTAAACTTATTAATACTTTACGTCAAGAAGGATTAAATCAATCACAATGGTTAGAACTTGCCAAAGAGCTTTGCCGTCCTTTTGATAGAAAACAAGATGCTTATCCAATTCCAGAACTTGTATCTTTATTTTTTACATTTGATGGTGGACAGCCATTAACAGAAGTTTTTTCTAAGTTACTAGATTTGCAACAAGAAATTGTTTCTATTAGTTCATTAAAAGAAGAACAATTAGTAAATTTACTAGATAAATTTTTAGATAAACTTACTATTTTGTTAAAAGCTACTACTTGGCTATCAGATTATTACTTAGTCCTACCACAAGAACAAGATGCTATTAAATGGATGGGCATATCAAGTGATACCAATACAATAATATTAAAAAATAGTAATTTAACTAGTAGTAAAGCTGTTTTAGTAGATGCTAATGGTTATTTTGTTCTCTCACTTTGGCCTTTAGTAGAAATTAGCTCACCAACAGCAGGTACATCAAAAGAAGTATTTTTATTAGAACGTAAAGGTAGAAATGCTGCTAAATTAGTTTCATATCCTGATGGGTTTGAAATAGAGACACAAGCCCCTTGGGAATGGTTAAAAGAGCATTTTTTTACAAGTGAAGAAAAGTCTCAAACCGGAAGTTTTTTAGAAAAATCTCCTTATTTAGGGTTAACTTCATTTTCTGCAACAGACTCTAATTTATTTTTTGGACGTGAAAAAGAAACAGAAAGCTTTCTTAACCGCTTACGTATTCAGCCTTTAATAGCTGTTGTAGGCCCATCAGGAGCAGGGAAAAGCTCATTTGTTCAAGCTGGTGTTATAGCAGGATTGACAGGAGATTGGCGAGTTGTAACGGTTAGACCTGGACTATCTCCTATAACTACACTTTATAGCAAACTTTCAAAAATAGGCGTTGAGTTTACTAACTTAAGATCTCAACTAGAAGAAAATATCAATATCTTAGCTAAAACCTTACATAGGTTAGCTAATAAAGAAAATTGTAAGATTTTACTAGTAATAGATCAATTTGAAGAAATATTTACACTTTGCTTAGACAAAAAAGAGCAAAAGCTTTATGTTGAGGCAATAGTTTCTTGTGCCAAGTCAGAAGAAGACCCTATTAGGGTTGTTTTAACAATTAGGGATGATTTTTTAGTACGTGCTAAAGAATTAAGTGGGCTTAAAGATAGACTAACACAAGGTTTAGAAATACTTACAACACCAGATTCAACACAACTTTTAAGAATTCTAACAGAACCAGCAAGGCGTGTAGGTTACTCATTTGAAGATCAGGAACTACCTGTAGAAATAGTAAATTCAGTTGCAGAACAAACAAGCGCGTTACCATTACTAGCATTTACAGCAGAAAAGCTTTGGCAACAACGAGATAAAGAATTTAAGCAACTCCTACGTAGAAGTTACCAAGCTATGGGTGGTGTTGTAGGTGCATTAGCTAAACATGCTGAAGAAGTACTACAACAGATGACTAAAGCAGAGCAGTCTTTAGTTAGAGAAACTTTTAATCATTTGGTGACAAGCGAAGGCACTCGTGCTGTGCTTTCACATCCTGAACTATTGCAACTACTTGGCAATAATAGTGATAGTGAAGTAGTTATAGAAAAACTAATTTCTGCAAGACTTCTAGTTACTATTGAGGGAGAAAAAGGTATAGATCGAATAGAAGTTGTTCATGAAGCTTTGTTTTCAGCCTGGCCCAGACTTGTTAGTTGGCAACAAGAAATGGCTGAAGGTGCAAGACTTCGTGATCAAATC
>Ga0268299_1001814_pt1 | contig 31780 bp, 27 predicted proteins | sample NOBtaG_FD_193484 | JGI IMG/M metagenome (GOLD analysis project Ga0268299, IMG submission 193484) | Activated sludge microbial communities from bioreactor in Nijmegen, Gelderland, Netherland - NOB reactor | ecosystem: Engineered > Bioreactor > Aerobic > Activated sludge | place: Netherlands... | reverse complement strand
GCTTCAGGTCGGTGTGGCGGAAGGTGCCATCGGAACCCTCTCCTGTGGCCCGCCATGCGGGGCCATAGCATTCGTTGCGAGTGCCGCCCTCGCGGCAATAGCCGCTGTCGAGTGCCTCGAGGATGCGCCAGACTGCGAGCAAGAGTGGGCTGACGCAATCCGCATTTGTACCGAGGAACTGAGCCGTCCGAATCCCAAACGGGGAATCACGGGTGGCTACAGGAACATAGCCGATTGTGCGCGTGGCCTTGTTCCGCAGGAGTGCGGAGGTAACCCCGTAGACCGATGAAGAACATGCCTGACGATGAGCCCGAATCGAAGAGGCAGACCTCTGACGATCCTTGGATGGAGGTCCGCCGCCATATCGCGAATGGAAGGCTGGAAGACGCCCACACCTTGTGGAACCAGCTAGATTCAGCCCGACCTGGCGACCCGGCTGCGGATCGTGAGAGAGCGCACCTCGCAGAAGCAGAGAAGGATCTGCATGGCGCAGTCGCGCTCATGGAGCGGGCGATCGCCGCGGGCGACGCTCAGCGGAAGAGCGACCATTTTCATTGCGGTTACTGGTGCGCCAGGCTAGCGGACCACAGCAGCGTGATCCGCCACCTCACGAAGGTCGTTGAGCTTGAGAACGAAGACCCCGAGCCCTACTATTCAGAGCTCGCATTGCTGCTTCGCGCTCACGCCTACCTCTCGCTCGGCCGAATGGCCGAAGCTCTCAACGATTGCAGACGCGTTCGACCTGGCTTCAAGATGTGGTTGCGCGGCCGAGAGGTATCCGTCGAGTGGCTCGTCAAGTCGGCTACGCAGACCTGATCCAACGCTGCGGCCGTACAGCACGGTGGCAGAGCGGGTCGGCAGCGGCGACGCGTTCACGCTCACCGCTACCACACCCGCCGGCTGGCAGACGGTCTCGCATCTCGACGCCTCGGGGCGGGTCAGCCGGGTCGAACTGCAAGGCGTGCTACCGACCGGCCTGCTCTACGACCTGCGCGGGCCGCCTCGAGACCGGTTCGTGGCGCGACCAGGAAGTTCCTCTTCGTGCGCAACGGGCAGGAGATCGAGGCGTTCGCCCTCAATCGGGGCGGCGAGCTGCACGCCTACCTCAACCGCTGCCGGCACGTGCCGATGACGATGGACTGGGTGGAAAACCAGTTCTTCACCGAGGACGGCGAGTTCATCATGTGCGCCACCCACGGCGCCTGCTACCTGCCCGACACCGGCGAGTGCGTCGAAGGCCCGCCGCGCGGCAAGTTCCTCATCCGCGTGCCGCTGACGGTGGTGGGCGACGAACTGGTGGCGGAGCTGCCGGACGAGGCCTAGGTCCGCCTAGGTCCCATCCGTCCCATCCGTCCCATGGGACCGGCGCCCCGTCAGTCCTCTTCGCCGAAGTGGGCGCGGGCGATGCGCTCCTTGAGGTACTCGAGCGTGCCCAGGTCTTCGACGATGTCGCCGCCGGTATCGTAGAAGAAGATCTCGCCGTTCTTGTTGCGGCCGACCGCCACCAGCCACTCGAGCTCGTCGCGGTCCTCGAGCAGGTAGTTGATCGTCTGCGACACCCCCTTGCCGGGGATGATCGTGATCTTCGGTTTGAAGGAGCGATCCTGCTTCGACATGCGTGCGGTTCTCCCGGAGTGCGGCGGCGAGTCGCGGCCACCATAGGGGCCGACTACCGGTCAGTCAACCAAGCGCAGCTCGGCGACGGTCTCGACGTGGTACGTCTGCGGGAAGAAGTCGATCGGCTGCACCCGCGCGACGGCGTAGGCCGGCGCCAGCCGGCGCAGGTCGCGCGCCAGGGTGGAGGGATTGCACGAGACGTAGACGATGCGCCGCGGCCGCAGCGCCAGCAGCGCCGGCACCACTTCGGCGGCGCCGCTGCGCGGCGGGTCGAGCACGACCAGGTCGAAGCGCTGGCCCTCGGCGGCGCAGCGGCGCGCGTGCTCGGCGGCGTCGGCGGCCACGAAGCGCAGGTTGGCGCGGCCGCCGCGGGCCGCGTGCTCCTCGCCGGCGCGCACGCCGTCGCGGTCGCGCTCGACCGCCGTCACCTCGGCCGCGCGCCGCGCCAGCGGGAAGCTGAGGTTGCCGAAGCCGGCGTACAGGTCGAGGACGCGATCGCGCGCGCCGCAGGCGGCGACGTCGAGCACGACCTCGAGCAGGCGGGCGTTGGCGGCGGCGTTGACCTGCACGAAGCCGCCGGCGGGCAGGGCGATCGTCTCGCCGTCGCCGACCTCGACCGCGACCGTCGCCTCGCCCCAGGCGCGGCGCCAGCCGCGGCCGCGCACGGCGATGCCGGCGACCCGTGGCTCGCGCTCCAGGAAGCCCGCGGTGGCGGCGTCGTCGGCGGGGCGGAAGGCGCCCTCGGCCTGCGCCGACAGAACGATGCGCCCTGGCACGAACTCGGAGCCGCGACCGTCAGGGAGCGGCTGGCTGCGTGCCAGCGCGAGGCCAACCGCTCCCTGACGGTCGCGGCTCCGCGGCGGTGCCGCGGCCTGCGACAATGCCGCGGCCTGCGACGGTGCCGCGGCGTGCGATGGCTCCAAGGCGTGCGAGTCGTCCGGCGGCGGCTCGGCGGCGGCGATCTCGATGCGCTTGAGGCGCGTCGCCAGCGACGACACCCACGCCTGCGCCAGTGCCGGCCCCTCCGCCACCCCGGGCGCGCCGAGCAGGCAGCGCTTCACCGGCACCAGCTCGTGCGAGGCGGCGGCGAAGTAGCCGACGCGCCCGCCCTCGACCCGCAGCGACAGGCGGCGCCGATAGCCGAACTCGTCGCCGGCGGCGAGGATCGGCTGGACCGCGGCGTCGTCGATGCCGCCGATGCGGCGCAGCAGCTCGACGACGCTGCGCTGCTTGGCGGCGAGCTGGGCGCCGTACTCGAGGTGCTGCCAGGGGCAGCCGCCGCAGCGCGGCAGGTACTCGCACGGCGGCGTGCGCCGCGCCGCGCCCGCCGCCAGCAGCGCGGTCGTCTCGGCGAAGGCGTAGCTGCCGCGGTCCTCGCGCGGCTCGAGCTCGATCTCGTCGCCCGGGGCGGCGTGGCGGACGAAGTAGACCTTGCCGTCGACGCGCGCCAGCGCGTGCGCGCCGTAGGTCATGCCCTCGATGCGCGCCCGCAGCGCCGCCGGCTTCATTGCGCCGCTTCGGCGGACGGCCGCGGCGGCGCGGTGACCACGAGGTAGAGCGAGAGGAACACCAGCGACCAGCCGAAGACGTCGCCGTAGCGGGTGTAGAACGAGATCAGGTCGAGCGGCTGCACGCTGGCGATCAGCACGTCCTCGCGGAACATCGGCAGCTCCGCCACGATCCGGCCGACCGGATCGACCACGCTGGTGACGCCGCTGTTGCTCGAGCGCAGCAGGTAACGGCGGTTCTCGACCGCGCGCCAGAGCGCCAGGTGCAGGTGCTCGTACGGCCCGGCGGTGTCGCCGAACCAGGCGTCGTTGAGGATGTTGAACAGGATCTGCGCGCCGGCGCGCGTCATCTCGCGCGGGATGCCGATGACCACGTCCTCGTAGCAGATCAGCGGCCCGAGCACCGCGCCCGGTACGGTGAAGGTGTTGTTGCGCGTGCCGGCGGCGTAGTCGCCGCTGTTGGGGCTGATGTCCTTGATGAAGGGCAGCAGGCTCGCGCCCGGCAGGTACTCGCCGAACGGCATCAGGATCTGCTTGTCGTAGCGCGCCAGCACCTCGTTCGGCGGGCCGACCAGGAAGGCGCTGTTGTAGCCCTCGGGTTCGCCGTTCTCGAGGTAGCGGTAGGCGGGGCCGCCGTAGATCAGCAGCCGGCGCAGGCCCTGGAAGGGGTGCGTCTTGGGCGTCAACTGCGAGGCGTCCGCCGGCGTCCACCACTGCGCCACCGTCTCCGGCCAGATCAGCAGGTCGACGTCGTTCTGGATGCGCTCGGAGAGGGCGCGGTAGGTGTCGACGTTGACCTCGAAGTAGGCGGCGTCGGTCTTGCGCTCGACGCTGATGTTGCCCTGCACCAGGGCGACGCGCAGCGAGGGCGCCGCCGCCATCGCCGCCTCGATCTGCGGCAGCCGCACCGCGCCGTAGCCGGCGATCGCGGCGAGATAGAGCAGCGCCAGGCCGAGCGGCGCGAGCCGGCGCGGCTTCTCGAACGCCAGCACCACGCCCGCCGAGATCCAGACGATCGCCAGGCTCAGGCCGAACGGACCGGTCACGTCGCCGATCTGCAGCAGCACCGGCAGGTGGAACTGGGTGTTCGCCATGCGCCACTGGAAGAGGTTGGGGTAGAGGAACTCGAGCCCGGCCCAGACCACCGCCGGCGCGGCCCCGAACCAGGCGAAGCCGACGCGGCGGAAGGCGAGCGCCAGCAGCACGAACTGCAGCGAGGAGTACGACGTCAGGCAGAGGTAGAAGAAGACCGACACCGGCACCGGGAAGCCGCCGAAGACGGTCATGGTGTAGACCAGCCAGTAGAAGCCGAGGAAGTTGGTGACGAAGCCGGCGCCGAAGGCGGCCCACATCGCCTCGCGGTCGGTGGCGGCGCGCCGCATCGCCCACAGCAGCGGCACGAACGAGAACCAGGAGAGCGGATGCAGGCGCGGCTCGAGGAAGGCGGCGGCGATCAACGGCCCGCTGGCCGCGCCCAGGCCGATGGCGCGCCAGGGCAGGGCCCGCCAGCGCGCCGCGCTCGCCTCGGCCGGCAGGGAGGCCGCCTCGCTCCGTCCGTTCATGAGGGGCGACGCTAGCAGGCTTTTCGGCCAGAGGCATCCGCTCCCGTCTCGCGATTGCGCCCACCGGGGTTCCGCGTTAGTCACGCCGCGGCGTCGACATGGAGACCGCGGCCGGGCTGTTGAAGTTCCTCGCTCTGAATGGGGCCACCGTCGCCGCCGGCCTCGGCCTCGCCTCCCGCCTGCCGCTCGCTTCGCGCTCGGAGCGGCTTCTGGCGGCCGCCGTTCTCGCCACCGGCCTGGCCAACGCCAGCGCCCTCGCCCTCGGCCTGCTGGGCTGGCTGAGCTACGGACCGCTGCTCGCCACCCAGGCGACCGCCGCCGCGCTCGGCCTCGCGCTGGCGCGGCGCGCCGAGATCGCGACCCTGCTCGACCCGCGCACGCTCGCGCCGCTGCTGCGCGGCTGGCCGCTGCGGCTCTCGCTCGCGCTGGTCGCCCTGGCGTACGCCTACGCCGTCTTCCTCGCCTGCATCGGCGAGTCGTTCGGCGGCGACGAGCTGATGTACCATCTGCCGCTGGTGGCGGAGTACGCCCGCACCGGCCGCATCGGCGTGCCCGAGCTCGGGCCGTTCTGGGCCAACCGTTACTGGGCCTGGTACCCGGGCGGCGCCTACCTTCTCTATCTCTGGTTCGTGCTGCCGTTCGGCGGCGGCGCGCTGGTCGATCTCGTCCAGCTCCCCTACGCCGCCGGCGCGGCGCTGGCGACCTACGTCCTCGCCCGCCTGTTCGAAGCGCGCCGGCGCGACGCCCTGTGGGCGGCGCTGCTGCTGCTGTCGGTGCCGATCGTGCTGAACCAGATGAAGACCACGCTGGTGGACGTGACCCTCACCTTCCTCTTCTCCGCCGGCATGGCCTTCCTGCTGCGCGCGCCGCTCGACGCCGCCCGCATCGCGCTCGGCGCGATCGCCTGGGGCGTGGCGCCGGGCGTGAAGCTGCCGGCGCCGACCTTCATCCTGTTCGGCGCGCTCGCCGTCTCGCTGCGCCAGCTCGAAGGGCGCTCGTGGTCGCAGGCGCTGCGCGCGCTCGTGCCGGCGGGCGCGGCGGTGGCGCTGGCGACGGCGCTTCTCTCTGGCTTCTGGTTCGTGCGCAACGCGCTGCAGGTGGGCTCGCCGCTCTACCCGCTCAACCTCAGCCCCGAGGCGCCGACCGCCTGGACCAACATCGTCTACTACGGCCTGCTCTTCCCGCTGATCGACTTCAATCCGTTCGTCGACGGCATCTACAACTACGAGACCGGCGCCGGCCCGCAGTACTTCGGCCTCGCCGTGCCCGCCGCGCTGGCGTTCGCCGTCGCCACCCTGCGCCAGCGCCGTGCCGGCCTCGCCGCCGCCGCTCTGCTGCCGATCGCGATCTACTTCCTCTGGCTGTTCCGCCTCTCGACCTCGGTGCAGACGCTGCTGCGCTACGTCGTGCCGGCGCTGCCGCTCGGCCTGGCCGCCTGGGCCTGGCTGATGACGCGCGGCCCGCATCGCCGTTGGCTCGCCGGCCTGGCCGCCGCCTGCGTCGTCTTCGGCGTCGTCACCGGCGCGCCCCGCCTCGGCACCTACACCCACCCGGGCTCGCTGCGCGCCGGGCTGGCGGCGTGGCGGCGCGGCGAGGCTGGGGATCGCTTCGACGTCATGGGCGCGGTCGACCTGCAGGACTACCGCCGCACCTGGAACTTCCTCGAGACGGTGCCGGGCAGCCAGGACGTCGCCACCGTGCACCAGATCTTCTCCTACCCGCTGATGGGCTCGGACTTCCGCCACCGCATCCACGCCTTCGAGGAGCGCGAGCCGCGGCGCTGGCTGAAGGAGCTGGAGCGCCGCGGCGTCGACTACGTCGCCGTCGCCGAACTGGTCGACCCGACCGCCGCCGTGCTGGTCGGCGAGCACAGCCTGGCGCTCGAGATCGACTATTCCCCCGCGACCGACGAGCTGCTGCTGGCGACGCGCACGGTCGGCCGGCGGGTCACCGGCCTGCGCCTGCGCTACTCGGCCGAAGGCGCGGACGATGCCCGCGCCTTCGTCGCCGCCAATCGCGGGCGCCACGTCTGGCCGCTGCCGTTGCCGGCCGCCGGCGAGGTGCGCGGCGAGGAGATCCCCTGGACCGGCGAGCTCGGCAGCGTCGAGCTGATGCTCGAGGTGGTGCCGCGCACGCGCATGCGCGCCGCCGTCCGGCTGAACGTCGAGGGCTTCGATCTCCGCCTCGACGACGGCTCGTGGGTGCCTCTTCTCGGCGGCGACGGCGGCTGGGAGGTGCTGCGCTGGCCGCTGGAGTTCTACTGGATGGAGCAGCGGCCGGACCGCTTCGAGCTGGTGCTGCGCGACGTCGACCACTGGGGCAGCGAGGTGTCGGGCGAGTCCCGCCTGTACCAGGTGCTGCCGGCGCAGGAGGGCGACGATGGCGCGTGAGGCGAAGCGGACTCGCAGAGCGGCGGAGTCGCCGCCGGCCGCCGGGCCGCCGCGCTGGCCGGTGTGGGCGGCGACGGCGATGACGCTGCTCTACCTCGCCGTGCACGCCGGCAAGGTGCCCGCCGCCCTGCGCCTGTGGGGCGGCATCGCCAGCGCGCTGGTGATGGGGAAGTGAAGGTGCGGAGTGCGACGACCTGGCTCCGAGGTTGCTGCCAGGTCGTCGCTCCCCTCACTTCTTGCGCGCGATCGTCAGCCCGTCGGACACCGACAGCATCACCGAGTCGACGCGCGCGTCGGCGGCGATGAAGTCGTTCAGCTTGCGCAGCGCGACGGTGTCGTCGCTGTCGTCGCTGGGCTCGATCACCCGACCCATCCACAGGACGTTGTCGAACAGGATGAGGCCGTTCGGCCGCAGGCGCTTCAGGATCTCCTCGTAGTAGAGCGGATAGTTGACCTTGTCGGCATCGATGAAGGCGATGTCGAAGCGCGGCTCGGGCGGCAGCGCGCGCAGGGTGTCGAGCGCGGGTCCGAGGCGCAGGTCGATCTTGTGCGCCACGCCCGCCTTCTCCCAGTAGCGGCGGCCGATGGCGGTCCACTCCTCGCTGATGTCGCAGCAGATCAGCCGGCCGTCGGCCGGCAGCGCGCGCGCGACGCTGAGGGCGCTGAAACCGGTGAAGGTGCCGACCTCGATCGCGTTGCGCGCGCCGATCGCCTGCGTCAGCAGCGCCATGAACGTGCCCTGCTCGGGCGCGATCTGCATGAGGGCGATCGGGCCGAGCTTCTCGGTCTCGGCCTGGAGCTCGGCCGCGATCGGGTCGATCCCCGAGCGGTGCGCGGCGAGGTACTCGTAGAGCGCGGGCGTCATGGCGGTGAACTTGTCGGGCATGGGTTCTCCTTTTCTGGGAGCGGGATGAGAGCACAGTTCGGGCCAGAGAGACACTCTTTGCCGTACGTGAGGCGTCTGGAACGGGCTGCGGCGCGCGCACTGCACCGCCGCACGGGCTCGGACTTCCGCCCCGATCCAGCAGGACAGCGGAGCCGCGACCGTCAGGGAGCGGTTGGCATCGCGCTGGAACGCAGCCAACCGCTCCCTGACGGTCGCGGCTCCGCTTTTCTGCTGGTCCTGTCGTCCTCCGTGCTCTCAGCGCGGCAGCAGCAGATACACCTCGCCCCGCGCGCGCATCGGGCCGGCGATGCGCTCGGCCTCGACGCCGGCTCCCCAGAAGACGTCGATGCGGCCGGGACCGGCGATGGCGGCGCCGGCATCCTGGGCGCAGACGAAGCGCTCGAGGGGCAGCGCGCCGCCGGCCTCGGCCGGCCGCTCGCTGTCGATCCACAGCAGGCTGCCGAGCGGGTAGACCGCCGGGTCGACCGCGACCGAGCGGCCGGGCGTGAGCGGCACGCCCAGGCTGCCGATCGGGCCGATCGGCAGCGGCCGGAAGAAGACGTAGCGCTCGTTGCTGAAGAGGATGGCGTCGCGCTCCTCCGGGTGGTCGCGCAGGTACTGGCGCAGCGTCTCGAGCGAGGCGGTCTGCAGCGGCACCTTGCCCGACTCGACCAGCAGCTTGCCGATGCTGCGATAGGGTCGCCCGTTGGAGGCGGCGAAGCCGACCTGCATCGCCGTGCCGTCGTCGAAGCGCAGCAGACCCGAGCCCTGTACGTGCAGGAAGAACAGCTCGATCGGGCTCTCGACCCAGGCCAGCTCGAGCTCGCGCCCGCCCAGCGCGCCGCCGCCGTCGATCTCGGCGCGGCTGTAGTAGGGCACCACCTCGCCCTCCTCACTGCGGCCGACCAGGGTGGCGGCGTCGCAGCTCGGGCAGGCGTCGCGCTGCTCGACGTGCACCAGGTCGTCGGGCGTGCGGTAGAGCGGGTAGGCGAAGGTCGCGCTCGGCTCGCGCGCGGCGCGCAGCTCGGGCTGGTAGTAGCCGGTGAACAGCACGCCGCCGTCGGGGTCGGCGCGCAGGACGCGGAAGCGGCCGGCGATCCAGGCGCGCCAGTCGACCGGCGGCGGTGCGGCGTCGAGCGCCTGGAGGAAGAGAGTCAGACCGCGCTCGAGATCGGCTAGCCGCACCGGGCCCGCCGGCGTGGCGTAGGTCCGCTCCGCCGGCAGTTGCGTGAACTGGTCCAGGCTGCGGCGCAGGCAGGCGCGCAGGCCGCCGAGGTCGGCGTCGTCGGCGAACGGCGGCAGGGCGTCGGGCGCGACCTCGACCAGCAGCGGCGGTTTCGGCGGCGGGCCCGGCGGTGCGGGCGCGATCAGCTCGCGCAGCCGCGCGCAGCCGGCGCCGCCGAGACAGACGGCGACGAGCAGGACGAGCAGGGCGGGCGGGCGCTTCACGCGTGACGATAGACGGCGGAGGCGGCGGCGACCGCGGCGCCGCTCTGGGTCTCGTGGCCGAAGTGCGGCAGCAGGCGCTCGAGCGCGTGCAGCACCAGCAGCACGTTGCGCTCGTTGCTCGAGCTGCCCATCAGTCCGATGCGCCACACCTGCCCCTTGAGCGGGCCCAGGCCGCCGCCGATCTCGATGCCGTACTGTTCCAGCAGCGCCTTGCGCACCGCAGCCTCGTCCACGCCGGCCGGCACGCGCACGCAGTTGAGCATCGGCAACTGGTGCCCCTCCTGCGAGGCCAGCGACATGCCGATCGCCTGCAAGCCCGCCTTCAGCGCTTCGTGGTTGCGGCGGTGGCGCGCGAAGCGCGCTTCCAGTCCCTCTTCCTCGACCAGGCGCAGCGCCTCGCGCAGGGCGTAGTTCATCGTGATCGGGGCGGTGTGGTGGTAGACGCGCTCCTGGCCCCAGTACTTCTGGATCATGGTGAGATCGAGGTACCAGCTCTGCACCTTCGAGCGGCGCTTCTCCAGCACCTCGACGGCGCGCGCTCCGAAGGTCAGGGGCGAGAGGCCGGGCGGGCAGCTCAGGCACTTCTGCGTGCCGCTGTAGCAGGCGTCGATCCCCCAGGCGTCGACCAGCAGCGGCGCGCCGCCGAGCGAGGTGACGGCGTCGACCAGAAACAGCGCCCCGGCCTCGTGCGCCAGCCGGCCGATCTCCTCCAGCGGCTGCCAGGCGCCGGTGGAGGTCTCGGCGTGCACCACCGCGACCATCTTCGGCTTCTTCGCCCTCTTCAGCGCCGCGGCGACGTCGGCCGGGTCGAGGATCCGGCCCCAGGGCGCCTCGACCGGGATCGGCGTGCAGCGGCAGCGCTCGACGATGTCGATCATGCGTGTGCCGAACACGCCGTTGACGCCGACCACGACCTCGTCGCCCTCTTCGAGCAGGTTGACGAAGCAGGCCTCCATGCCGGCGCTGCCGGTGCCCGAGATCGGCAGGGTGAGCGGATTCTCGGTCTGGAAGGCGAAGCGCAGCAGCGCCTTGGTCTCCTCCATCAACTGGATGAACTCGGGGTCGAGGTGGCCGAGGAGAGGCGTCGACATCGCCCGCAGCACGCGCGCGTCGACGTCGCTCGGCCCGGGGCCGAGGAGAGTGCGGGGAGAGGGTCGGAGCTCTGGGGTCATGGTGGGAGTCTCGCTGGTTGAGGTCGCGTCGCCGGTGAGGCTATGTGCGTCGAGCGATCGGTGCAAGGCACAGAGCTCTCGCAGGCCGAGAGCTCTGTGATAGACCGCTGCGCGATGAGCGACGAAACAGCCATGCGCGATCTCGCCAACTCCCTCCGCCGCATCGTCGGCGAGCGCAACGTCGTCGTCGAGCCCGACGCGCTGCGGGTGTACGAGTGCGACGGCTACACCATCGACCGCGCCCTGCCGGAGATCGTCGTGCTGCCGGGCTCGAGCGACGAGGTCGTCGCGGTGGTGCGGCTGCTGGCGCGCGCGGGCGTGAAGTTCGTGCCGCGCGGCGCCGGCACGGGCCTGAGCGGCGGCTGCCTCGGCATCGGCGCGCCGGTGACGGTGTGCACCAGCCGCATGACGCGCATCCTCGAGATCGACGCCCGCAACCGCCGCGCGGTGGTCGAGGCGGGCGTGGTCAACGCCTGGATCTCGCGCGCCGCCGCGCCCCACGGCCTGTGCTACGCCCCCGATCCGTCGAGCCAGCCGGCCTGCACCATCGGCGGCAACGTGGCGGAGAACTCGGGCGGGCCGCACACGCTCAAGTACGGCGTCACCACCAACCACGTGCTCGGCGTCGAGCTGGTGCTGCCGTCGGGCGAGCGGGTCGAGCTCGGCGGGCTGGTGGAGGACGTGCCGGGCTACGACCTCACCGGCCTCGCCGTCGGCGCCGAGGGCACCTTCGGCATCGTCACCAAGGTGTTCGTGCGGCTGGTGCGCTTGCCGGAGGAGACGCGCACCTTCCTGGCGGTGTTCGAGTCGGTCGACCAGGCGACCGAGACCGTCTCCGGCATCATCGCCGCCGGCATCGTGCCGGCGGCGCTCGAGATGATGGACCAGACCATCATCGAAGCGGTCGAGGCGGCCTACGGCTTCGGCTTCCCGCGCGACGCCGGCGCGGTGCTGATCATCGAGCTCGACGGCCTCGCGCCCGCGGTCGAGGCGCAGGCCGAGCGCGTGCTCGCGGTGTGCCGCGACCGCGGCGTGCGCGACGTGCGCCTGGCGCGCGACGAGGCCGAGCGCGCCCTGCTGTGGAAGAGCCGCAAGCGCGCCTTCGGCGCCGTCGGCCGGCTGGCGCCCAACTACTGCACCCAGGACGGCGTCGTGCCGCGCACCAAGGTCCCCGACATCCTGCGCGCCATCCAGGCGGCGGCGGCGAAGTACGAGATCCGCATCGGCAACGTCTTCCACGCCGGCGACGGCAACATCCATCCGATCCTGCTCTACGACGAGCGCGACGCCGGCCAGGTCGAGCGGGTGCTCGCCGCCGGCCGCGAGATCCTCGAGGCCTGCGTCGCCCTCGGCGGCAGCCTCACCGGCGAGCACGGCATCGGGCTGGAGAAGATGGCGCAGATGCCCTTGATCTTCGGCCCCGAGGATCTCGCCGCCATGCGCCGGCTGCGGCACGCCTTCGACCCGGACGAACGCTGCAACCCGGGCAAGATCTTCCCCACCCCGGGCGGCTGCGTCGAGACCAAGTGGCCCACCCGCGGCGTGCCGGCGTAGTCGCGCACAGAACTCGCCCCGATCACGCACGAACAGCGGAGCCGCGACCGTCAGGGAGCGGTTGGCTGCGTTCCAGCGCGAGGCCAACCGCTCCCTGACGGTCGCGGCTCTGCCGTGGTGCGCGGTGTTCACGAGGGTGCGCCTGTGCTTCTCTGGCGTGCATGAGCGATCCGCAGACCAAGGACCTCGGCGTGTGGGCCGAGAAGCGGCGGCTGGCCGCGGCGATGCGCGACGTGATCGAGCGCCTGATCACCACCGAGGCGCCGGAGGAGGAGCTGCGCGTCGCGGCCGACCGCCTCGAGCGCTACGCCGAGCACCTGCTCAGCCATCCGCGCCGCTACGTCACCTGGGGCACGCCCGAGGCCGCCCTCGCCGGTACCACCGGCGGCTTCTTCGACCACAGCCCGCTGATGGGGCGTGCCAACCCGCTGGCACCGCCGATCGACCTGCGCGTCGAGGAAGGCGTGGTGCGCGGGCGCGCGAACTTCGGCTGGGCCTATCAGGGCCCCCCCGGCCACCTGCACGGCGGCTTCGTCGCCGCGATGTTCGACGAGGCCCTCGGTATGGCGCAGTCGATGACCGGCAACCCCGGCATGACCGGCACGCTCACCGTGCGCTACCGCCGGCCGACGCCGCTCTACACCGAGCTCGACATCGAGGCGCGCGTGCTGCGCGTCGAGGGTCGCAAGATCTTCACCGAGGCCAGGCTCTTCACCGGCGGCCAGCTCCTCGCCGAGGCGGAAGCGGTGTTCATCTCGATCGATCTGGAGAAGATGCGGCTGACGTCGGGCTCGTGAGCGCAGCGCGACTGCCGCCGCCGAGCGCCGGCGTCCGTCAGCCACCCGCCTTCTGGCGCGCCGCCTCCTGGGTCGAGACCTCCGCCGGCGCCAGCACCGGCCCGGTTTCGGACTTGATGCCGTAGACCACGGTCGAGAAGCGCGAGGGACAGCAGAGCGGATCCTCGGGGGCGTAGCGGGCGAACTCGGCGACGACGTAGTCCTCGCCCGGCATGAAGGCGTAGCGCTGCGCGCCGTCGGTGCGCGACTCCATCGGCCCCGGCGCGATCGTGCCGACGAACTTGCCGTTGCTGAAGACGAAGGTCTGCATGAAGCGCGGCCGGCACATGGCGTCGACCGTCGCCATGCCGCTGACCATCGTGCCGCTGCCGAATTTCTGCAGCGGCCCGAACAGCTTCCAGCCGGCGGCGGCGACGAGGTCGTCCTCGGCAGTGCCCTTGGGGCGCTCCTGCTGGGCGCAGCGCTCCTTGGTCGCGTCGTCGACCTCCATCATCGGCGCGCGCGGGATCTCCATCCCGGGCGTGTTCCAGTTCTCCAGCGGCCGGTCGAGCCAGGAAGCCGGCGTCGGGCCCGGCGTGGCGGCGCCGGCGGCTGCGACCGCGGCGGTGTCGGGCGCGGGGGCGGCGGCCTGCTCGCTCTTCTTGCATCCGCCGGCGGCGAGCAGCGCGAGCGTGGCGAGGAGGATGGTCTTTGCGCGCATGCGCCCGGTTAAGCATCGCCGCCCCCAAAATTCCAATCGGGCACCATCTCGGCGGCATTCATTCCGCTCCCCGATCCAGCAGAACAGCTCCGCTGGAGCGCCAGATCGGGGAACGGCAGCGCCGGATCGCGGGGACGGCAGCCGCGCGCCCACGTCGCGGCCGCCGACCGCGTACCCGTTCGCCGCTGCCTTGTCCCGGCGCCGCGTCGCCGTGTATCAACCGCACGTGGATCTGCTCGCCCGACTCGCTGCCGACACGACCGCGTCGGCGCGCGCGTCCGCCGCCGTCGACGGCCGCGAACCGCTCGGGGTCGTTTGCCCGTCCTCGCGCCAGGAGGTGGCGGACATCGTCGCCGCGGCCGAGGAGGCGGGAGCGGCGATCGTGCCGCTCGGCAACGGCACCCACGCGCACCTCGGCATGCCGCCGGCGCGCTACGACCTCGCCCTGCGCACCACCGGCCTGGCGCGGCTGGTGGAGCACGACCCGGCCGACATGACCGTCACCGTGGAAGCCGGACTCACGCTCGCGGCGCTCCAGCAAGCGCTGCGGCCGGCCGGGCAGTGGCTGCCGCTCGACCCGCCGCTGCCCGAGTCGGTCACCATCGGCGGCCTGCTGGCCGCCGACCTCAACGGCGGCCTCCGCCTCGCCCACGGCAAGGCGCGCGACTACCTCATCGGCGTGCGCGCCGTCATCGGCGGCGGCGCGCTGGTGCGCGGCGGCGGCCAGGTGGTGAAGAACGTCGCCGGTTACGACCTGCCGAAGGTGCTGATCGGCTCGTTCGGCACCCTCGGCGTGATCGTCGAGGCGACCTTCAAGGTGCGGCCGGCGCCGCCGGTCGACGTCGTGCTCGCGGCCGTCTGCGACTCGCTCGAGCAGGCCCTCGAGCGCGCTCGCACCGTGCTCGACGGCCCCTTCGCCCCCTGGAGCCTCGACCTCTGCGATGCGCGCGCCGCTGCGGCGGTCGGGCTGCCGAGTCGGCCGCATGTCGTCCTCCGCCTCGCCGGCGAGCCCGGCGAGGTGGCGGCGCAGCGCGACCGGCTGCCCGCCCTGCTGCCGCAGGCCGAGGAGATCGCCGGCGCGACGAGCGACGCCCTGCGCGACTTCGCCGCCGGCGGCGGCCTCTGCGCCCGCCTCTCCCTCCTGCCGACCGACCTCGCCTTGCTGCCGTCGATCGCGCGCGAGGCGGAGCGCTTCGGCCTCGCCGTCGCGATCCTGGCCCACGCCGGCAACGGCATCGCCCGCCTGCGCCTCGAGGGCGAGGGCGACGCGCTCGCCTTCCTCCGCTGGTTGCGCTCCCTCGCCCGCCAGCGCCGCGGCCACCTCATCCTCGAACGCCTGCCGCTGGCGATGAAGGCGCAGATCGACGCCTGGGGCGAGCCGCCATCGCCCCCCGAGCTCCTCCGCCGCGTCAAGGCCGCGCTCGACCCCAAGGGGACGTTCGCGCCGGGAAGGATGGGGCAGAGATGAACCGAGATGAACGAAGATGAGGCGGGATCGCATCCCCTCGAGCGGTCGCGAGTGCGCCGAACATCCCGGGCGATCTCCGTTGATCTCCGTTCATCTCCTCGGCTAGGTCGACGCCATGGTGATGGACCCGGAACCGACGCTCGGGGGCGTGCCGCACCGGCGGTTGCTCGACTGCGTGCACTGCGGCCTCTGCCTGTCGGCGTGTCCGACCTACCTCGAGCTCGGCACCGAGATGGACTCGCCGCGCGGCCGCATCTATCTCATGCGCGGGCTGGCGGAGGGGCAGTTGCAGCCGAGCGCCGAAGTGGTCGAGCACCTCGACCTCTGCCTCGGCTGCCGCGCCTGCGAGAGCGCCTGCCCCTCGGGCGTCCACTACGGCGAGCTGATCGAAGGCGCGCGCGTGCACCTGAGCGGGGCGCGCGAGCGCCCGCCCTACAAGGCGATGCTGACGAGTCTGGTGCTCGCCGTCTTCACGCGGCGCGAGCGCCTGAGCGCGGCGCTCGCGCCGCTGCGGCTGCTGCAGCGCACGCCCCTGTGGCGCTGGCTCCGCCGGCTGGTACCCTCGGCCGCCCTGCTGCCCGCGCCGCAGCTCGCCCATCCGCTGCCGCCGGAGACGCCGGCGGCCGGCGTCGAGCGGGCACGCGTCGGCCTGCTCACCGGCTGCGTCAATCACGTCCTCTTCGGCGCCACCAACGCCGCCTCGGCGCGCGTGCTGGCGCGCAACGGCTGCCGCGTGGTGGTGCCGCCGGCCGCGGGTTGTTGCGGCGCGCTGCACTTGCACGCCGGCGACCGCGAAGGCGCCCGCGTGCGCGCGCGCGCCGCGATCGCCGCCTTCCCCGCCGAGCTCGACGCGGTGGTGGTGAACGCCGCCGGCTGCGGCGCGGCGATGAAGGAGTACGGCGCGCTGCTGGCCGACGATCCGCTCTGGGCCGAGCGGGCGCGCGCCTTCGCGGCGCGCGTCAGGGACATCACCGAGGTGCTCGCCGAGCTGCCGCTGGTGCCGCCGGGCATTCCGATCCGCACGCGCGCGACCTACCACGACGCCTGCCATCTCGCCCACGCGCAGGGCGTGCGCCAGCAGCCCCGCGCGCTGCTGCGCGCCATCCCCGGGCTCGAGCTGGTGGAGCTGGAGGAGTCGGATCTCTGCTGCGGCAGCGCCGGCAGCTACAACCTCACCGAGGGCGCGATGGCGCGCCGCCTGGGGGCGCGCAAGGCCGAGCGCATCCGCGCCACCGGCGCTTCGGTGGTGCTCGCCGCCAACCCCGGCTGCGCCCTCCAGATCGCCGCCCAGCTCGCCCGCGCCGGCGCCTCCGTCGAGGTGCTGCACCCGGTCGAGCTGCTCGACCGCGCCTACGGCCCGAGCCCGAGCTAGCCCGCACTTGGCCTCGCACTCGGCACGGCACTCGCCCGTCCGCCGATGCGCCCGCACTCGGCCTCGCGCGATCTCGGAGCCGCGACCGTCAGGGATCGGTTGGCCTCGCGCTGGAACGCAGCCAACCGCTCCCTCACGGTCGCGGCTCCGCTGTCGTGGCAGGGGGCGGGGCGGCGACGACTTCGTAGATCTGTCCGCGCGCCACGGCGACGACCTCGCCGCCGCCGGTGGTGAAGGGCTCGGCGTCGGCGCTGGCGTGGAGCAGTCGCAGTTCGTCGGTCTCGGCGGCGGCGCCGCCGCTCATGAACAGGCGGAAGGCGGCGTAGCGGGCGAGCGCGGGCTGGTAGGTCACGCTGCCATCGGGGTTGCGCCGCAGCAACTCGCCGGCGTCGGCGCCGGCGGGCAGCGTGTCGACGATCTCCGCCGCCGGGTTGGTGAGCACGAGGTAGCGCGCGCCGAGGTCGCGGAGGGCGGCGGCCATCTCGTCGGTCGTGCCGGCGTGCAGCACGCGCCGCACCTGCGCGCCGACCCAGTCGTCGAGCTCGTAGTTGAACGGGTCGACCACCACCGGGCGGTCGGCGAGGACGTGCAGGTGGTGGCCGATCGACCAGGGCGCGAACACGCCGTACGCCGGCGGCCGCCCCGCCGGCGGGGTGTGCGCCGCGAGCCAGCGCGCCAGCTCCTCGCGCAGCGGCTGGGACTCGCACACGCCGGCGCTGGCGGCGGCGCGCGCCGCGACGTCCTCGCGCAGGAAGAACGGCACCGTCGCCGCCGCCAGCACCACCGCCGGCACGAAGCGCGCGCGCGCGAACAGCGGCATCGCGCGCAGCCGCTCTTCGACGCCGAACACGGCCAGCCCCAGGGCGACGGCCTGCAACGAGGAGAGGACGTAGAGGTGGCGGTACTCGGCGAAGCCGAGAAGCAGCGCCAGCGCCAGCGCCAGCCAGCCGAAGGCGTAGCTCGCCATCCGCGCCGGGTAGAGATCGGTGCGGTCGCGCCAAGCGGCGATCAGGCGGTAGGCGACCCACAGCAGGGCGAAGGCGGTCATGCGGTAGCCGGCGGGCGCGGCGAAGAAGCCGCGCGCGAACACCGACGCCTCCTCGCCCACCAGCAGCCGGTCGCCGCCGCCGAGCAGGCGGGTCGCGACGCTCGCGAGCGCGCCGGTGGCGAGCAGGTAGGCGGCGGCCGCCGCCGCGACGATGGCGCCGGCGAGCACGGCGGCAGCGAACGCGCGCCCACTCCTCCCCGCGTCGACGGGGCGCGAGGTCGCCGTCGTTCGCTCGCCCCCGGAGCGACCATTCCCACCGCCCTCTGGACCGGCGACCTTCGCCGCTGGCGACACGCGCGCCGCGAGGCGCAGGCCGGCGAGCATCGCCCCGCCGACGACCAGCAACCACAACGGCGTGAACGCGGTCGGGTACATCCAGGTGAGATCCGTCGGCGGCAGCGGCTGCGTCTCGAGCGCGCGCCCGCCGGCGAAGGCCGTCAGACCGACCAGGCCGGGCGCGAGCAGCCAGGGCCAGCGGCGCGGCTCCACCGCGCCGGGCTCCACCAGCTCCTCGGCGAGCAGCGCCGCGAACAGGCAGCCGAGCAGGGCGGTGACGTAGACGATCGCCTCCGGCGTCATCGCCAGCAGCGCGGCCGCGCCGGCGACCCAGGCCCACCAGCGCAGCCGCAGCCGACCCCAGACCATCAGCAGGACGCCGAGGTGCGCGAACAGGTGGTGGTCGATCGTGCCGTAGACGAACGGGCGGGTGGCGTCGGCGCCGAAGGCGTACAGCAGCGCGACCGCCAGCACGCAGAGGTCGTTGCGGGTCAGGGCGCGCGCGATACCGACCACCAGCAGCAGCGAGGCCAGCGCCAGCAGCGGCGGCACCCACGACAGCAGCGCCGCGATCTCCTCGCGCGCCTCGGCCGGCAGCCCGGCGAGGCGCGCGAGAGAGGCGTAGAAGAGGGTGTGCAGCGGCATCCAGTGGACGCGATAGCCGCGCGGGTAGTGCGAGTAGGAGTCGATCGACTCGACCCGCGGGAAGTCGCGCAGGCACTGCTGCACGCGGTGCAACTGGTAGAGCGAGTCGTTCTCGCAGAGGGCGAAGCGCCATTCCGGTGGCGAGGCCGGCAGTCGCCAGGCGAGCGTGCAGGCGAGGAGCGCCGCGAGAGCCAGCCACCGAGCCACCACGAGAACCACAGTGCCCCAGGCCGGCGGCGGCTGTCCACCCGCGACGCTTGTGCTACACCGGCGGCACGCTCTCCCCGCCATGTCCGAGATCGACCCGAACACCCTGCCGCCGCCGGTGAAGGCGCTGGTCGCCGCCGCCCGCGCCGGCAAGCAGCAGAGCGTCACGCTGGTCTACGGCGAACCCACCCTCGTGGCGCAGGCGGCCGAGGCCTTCGTCGACGCGCTCGTGCCGCGTGAGAAGCGCAGCATGAACCTCGAGGTCTACGACGGCCGCGCCACGCCACTGGTGGCGGTGCTCGACAGCCTGCGCATGGGCGGCCTCTTCGGCGGCGCCAAGCTGGTGTGGGTGCGCGAGCTGCCGATGCTGGCGGCGGGCGAGAAGCGCTCCGACGTGCTCGCGGCGATCCTCAAGGCGGTCGGCGACGACCGCTTCGAATCGGCCGCCGGCCGGGCGCTGTCGCTGATCGCCGCCGCCGGCTGGTCGCAGGAGGACTTCGAGCAGAAGCGCCTCGCGGAGATGAGCAAGAAGGCGATCGCCCAGGCCTACGGCGACGACCTCGAAGCCGCCGACCTGGCGGCGCTCGAGTCGCTGCACGACTGGATGCGCAACCGCGGCATGAAGGTCGCCGCCGGCGCCGACGCCAGCGAGGAGCTGCTCGCGGTGCTCGAGTCGGGATTGTCGCCGGGGGTGACGCTGCTGCTCACCGCCAGCAGCGTCGACAGTCGCAAGCGGGTGGTGAAGCGGCTGAAGGAGATGGGCGCGGTGGTCGAGCTGGCGGTCGAGCGCGAGCGCACCGGCGCGCTGAGCGCCGAGAGCGCCGCCGCGATCATCGACCGCGTGCTGGCGGCGCACGGCAAGAAGCTCGCGCCGGCGGCGCGCGAGCGCCTGCAGCGACGCGTCGGCGGCGACCCCGGCGCGCTCGCGAGCGAGGTCGAGAAGCTCTGCCTGTGGGCGGGCGAGGCCCCGGTGATCCAGGCGGACGACGTCGAGCGGGTGACGCGCGACCTCGCCGGCGCCTGGATCTTCGACTTCACCGAGGCGCTGGCGAAACGCGAGACGGCGCGCGCGATCCTGCTGTTGCGCGGGCTGCTCGGCGCCGGCGACCATCCGCTGCGGCTGCTGGCGACGCTGCACTCGCACGTGCGCCTGCTGCTGGTCCTGCGCGAGTGCCTCGACGGCCCCTGGAAGGGGCGCTGGAAACCCGGCACCCGCACGGAAGCGTTCAAGGGCCTCGTCGAGCTGCTCGACCAGGCCGAGCAGGGCATGCTGAAGGGCATGCACCCCTACCGCCTGGCGGTGAACACCGGCTACGCCGCGCGCATGAAGAGCGAGCGCCTGCGCCGCGGCATTGCCGACCTGGCCGAGCTCGACACGCGCTTCAAGTCGTCGCGCGGCGACCCGGCGCTGCTGCTGGAGGCGTTCGTCATGGAGTTGTGCCGATGACCGGAGAGAAGGTCCGCTACCAGGTCGCGGAGCACGTCGCGACCGTCACCCTGTCGCGCCCCGAGGTGCGCAACGCGCTCGACCACGCCGCCTACGCCGAGCTCGAAGCGGCGTTCCGCCAGGCGCAGCGCGATCCCGACGTCCGCTGCGTCGTCCTCACCGGTGCCGACCCCGCCTTCTGCAGCGGCGACGACGTCAAGGCGATCATGCTGGGGGCGGAGAAGGAGAGCACCGTCGCCTCGCTGCGGCAGGTGCGACCGCGGCCGACGCCAGCGGCGCTGGCAGTGCTCGAGTGCGACCGGCCGGTGATCGCGGCGGTCAACGGCGCGGCGGTGGGCTGGGGCATGGACCTCTCCCTCTTCTGCGACATCCGCATCGCCTCGGAGAAGGCGAAGTTCGGCGAGCTCTTCATCCGCCGCGGGCTGATCGCCGACATCGGCGGACTGTGGCGGCTGCCGCAGGTGGTCGGTCCGTCGCGCGCCGCCGAGCTGCTCTTCACCGGCGACGTGATCGACGCGCGCGAGGCCGAGCGCATCGGCCTGGTGTCGCGCGTCGTGCCGCACGAGGAGCTGATGCCGGCGGCGCGCGCGTTGGCGACGCGCATCGCCGCCAACGCGCCGCTGGCGCTGCGCTACATGAAGGAAGGGCTGCGGCGGGCGACCTACGGCGATCTCGGCGAGCTCGGCGCCTACGTCGGCAGCACGCTGGCGACGCTGTTCGCCACCGAGGACCACCGCGAGGGCGCACTCGCCTTCGTCGAGAAGCGCGAGCCGCGCTTCCAGGGGCGCTGAGCATGGCGGCGCGCGCGGGGCGAGGGAAGGCGAAGACGCAGGTGGCGCTGACCACCGGGGCGAACTCGGGCATCGGCCTGGCGACCGCGATCGAGCTGGCGCGCCGCGGCTTCCGCAGCGTCGGCAGCGTGCGCTCGAAGAAGAAGGCGGCCGACGTCGCCAAGGCGGCGAAGGCGGCGGGGGTGAAGGTCGAGACGGTGCTGCTCGACGTCACCGACGCCGCCGCCTGCGCGCGCGTGATCGAGGAGCTGCGCCCGCACGCGCTGGTCAACAACGCCGGCTTCGGCGCGATGTCGGCGGTCGAGGACGTCAATGACGAGGAGGCGCGGCAGACGCTCGAGACGATGGTGGTGGCGCCGATCCGCCTGGCGCGCCTGTGCCTGCCGCACATGCGCACGCGCGGCGGCGGGCGCATCGTCAACGTCTCCTCGATCTACGGCCGCACCACCACGCCGCTGAGCGGCTGGTACCAGGCCGCCAAGCACGCCCTCGAGGCGCTGTCGGACGCGTTGCGGGTCGAGACTGCCTCGAGCGGCATCCAGGTGATCCTGATCGAGCCGGGCGGCTTCAAGACGCACATCTGGGAGGAGATCGACGCGCTGCTGGCGTCGCGCAAGGGCTCGCTCTACGCCAGCGCCTACGAGCGCTCGATGCAGGCGACCAAGCTGGCGCAGGCGCTGATGGGCGAGCCCGAGACGGTGGCAGGCGTGATCGCCGGCGCGCTCGAGGCGCGCAGCCCGCAGGCGCGCTACCTGGTCGGCTACGACGCCCAGATCCTCGCCGTCGCCATGCCGCTGATGCCGACCGCGCTCAAGGACCTCATCTCGCGCTGGAGTCTGGGGCTGTAGCGCACCCACCACGCCTGCCCTCCTGGCAGGACGGCGGAGCCGCGACCGTCAGGGAGCGGTTGGCATCGCGCTGGAACGCAGCCAACCGCTCCCTGACGGTCGCGGCTCCGCTGTGGTGCTTCAGCCGGCGTGGGCGCCGGAGCCGTTGGTGGCGTGGGGCGAGGCCTTCTTCCTCGCGCGCTTCGGCTTGGGCTTCGCCGGCGTCTCCTTGACCTGGTGGACCGTCTTGCCGGCCGCCCGCTGCAGCTCCTTGAACGACTTCTCGATGTCGGCGACGAAGTCGTGCAGGTCGGGGACCAGATCCCAGTCGCAGGTGAAGCCCCAGCACAGCACGCCGGCGTAGCTGAACAGCACGATGCCGAGGCAGAGGCCGTCGGTCAGCGGCACGAAGCCGTAGTTGTCGCGCATGCGCGCGCCGAGCAGGTAGAGCGGCACCTGCGGCCCGGGGACGTTGGTCACGACCATGTTGAAGGGCAGGGCGCGGGTCGCCATGCGCGAGGCGAGGGAGAGGATCGTCGTCGGCGTCCACTCGCCGACCTGCGCCAGCACCTCGGCGCCGAGCGCCTGTTTGGACTCCTTCAGCTCGGAGGTGGTCTCGCGGATCTTGTCGAGGCGGCGCTTGGGGTCGGATTCCGACAGCGGCATCGGCACGATCCAGGCCGAGACGCGGTTGCCGAGCGCGCCGCGCTCGTCCTGCGAGCGCACGCTCACCGGCGCCATGACGCGGAAGTCGATGTGCTCGCTGTGGACGCGCCGGCGCTCGAGGAAGCGGCGCACGGCGCCGGCGACGGTGGCGAGCACGACGTCGTTGACGGTACCGCCGAGGCCGTTCTTGACCGCCTTCACCTCTTCCAGGCTCATTGCCAGCCAGTCGAAGCGGCGGTGCGGGCCGACCGGTTGGTTGAGGGGCGTCTGCGACACCGGCAGGCCGGTGTTCACCATGCCGCGCAGGGCGCGCAGGCGGGCGCGCACGTCGGAGCGCGGGTCACCTGCCTGGCCGATCAGGTCGGTGACGTTCTTGCCGATCTCGAAGGGCAGGCGGGCGAGACTGCCGGCGGTCTCGAGCATCAGGTCGAGGTCGGTGGGCGCGGGCCGCGGGATGTACTGCGGCCCGGGCTCGACGGTCTCGACCGGGTAGGGGGTGAGCAGGACGTTGAGCAGGTCGACGCTCGAGACGCCGTCGACCATGCAGTGGTGCACCTTGCTGATGAACGCGATGCGCTCGCCGCCGTCGAGGCCCTCGACGATCCAGATCTCCCACAGCGGCTTGGAGCGATCGAGGTGCTGCGACATGATGCGCGCCGCCAGCCGCTTGAGCTGGCGCTCGTCGCCGGGCTTGGGCAGCGCGGTGTGGCGCACGTGGTAGTGGATGTTGAAGTGCTCGTAATCGACCCAGATCGGCGCGCTCTGGAACCAGGCCTGCTTGAGGCGCTGGCGGTAGCGCGGGATGAGGTGGAGGCGCGACTCGACGTAGGCGCGGATGCGGTCGATGTCGATCGTGCCGTCGGCCTTGGTCAGCGGCGCCGCATCGTAGGTCGCCGTGCCGGCGATGTGCATCGGCGTGTTCTCCTTCTCCATGAAGAGGAAGGAGTTGTCGAGAAAGGTCAGCCGATCGTACGCGTAGCGCGGCATGGTTCGCCTCCGTGAGTTCGGGATGGGAATCCGGTCCTAGCGCCGAACGGGGGAGGCGTAAAGAGGAGGTTGCTTCAGCTCCCCCGCGGCAGCCCGAGCACCCGCTGCGCCACGATGTTGCGCTGCACCTCGCTGGTGCCGCCGGCGATGGTGGCGGAGCGGTCGTAGAGGTACTGGTAGGCCCAGGTGCCGTTGTCGGGGGTCTGCTGGTTGCCCTGCCAGAGGACGCCGTAAGGGCCGAGCATGTCGACGCCGGTCTCGGAGAAGCGCTGGTTCAGCTCGGTGCTGAAGAGCTTCATCGCCGCCGACATGTGCGGGTTGAAGCGCTGGTGCAGCGCGTCGCTGAGGGCGCGCAGGCTGAACGACTTGAGCACCTGGGCGTAGATCGCCAGGGTCGCGAGCTTCTGCCGCAGCAGCTTGTCGTCGACCTTGTCGCGCTTGCGCGCCGAGGTGAAGAGCTTGTCGAGGAGCTGGTCGACGCGCAGCGAGCCGGCGATGCCGGAGCGCTCGTTCACCAGCGCCGAGCTGACGATCTCCCAGCCCTGGCCTTCCTTGCCGAGGAGGTTCTGCACCGGGACCTTGACGTCGTGCAGGAAGACCTCGTTGAACTCGCTGTCGCCGGTGATCTGGCGGATCGGGCGGACCTCGACGCCCGGCGACTTCAGGTCGATCAGCAGCAGCGACAGCCCGGCCCACTTCGAGCCCTCGGTCGAGGTGCGCACCAGGCAGAAGAACCAGTCGGAGATGTGCGCGATCGTGGTCCAGACCTTCTGGCCGTTGACGACGTAGAAGTCGCCCTCGCGCACGGCTTTCATCTTGGCGGCCGCCATGTCGGAGCCCGAGCCGGGCTCGGAGTAGCCGGTCGCCCAGATCTCCTCGGCCGACAGGATCGGCGCCAGGAAGCGCTTCTTCTGCTCCTCGGTGCCGTAGCGGATGATCGCCGGTCCGACCCACCAGATCGCCATCGAGTTGATCGCGCCCGGCGCGCCGGCGCGCGCCATCTCCTCGTTGAAGATCGCCTGCTGCATCGGCGTGAGGTTGGCGCCGCCGTACTCGGTCGGCCAGCCGGCGCCGAGGTAGCCCGCCTTGTAGAGGGTGCGCTGCCACTCGCGCATCGCCTGCACGTCGCTGCGCTGGTCGCGCCGCGGCGCGTTCTCCTTGATCCAGGCCGCGACCTTGGCGCGGAACGCTTCTTCCTCGGGCGTGTAGGTCAGATCCATGGGCGAGACCTTATCCGCACCCCGGAGTCAGTCAAGGTCCGCAGCCGCTCGCCGAGCGCGCACGCCGATCGGGCACGCCCTTCACCCGACCGCGCCGGCGGCGCGCAGGGCGGCGATGCGGTCGGGGTCGAGGCCGAGGACGCGCGCCAGCACGGCGTCGGTGTGCTCGCCCAGCAGCGGACCCGGCGCCGCCGGCCCGGCGGCGTTGCCTTCGATGCGGAACGGCACGCCGTCGAGCACGACGCGCTCGCCCTCGGGCGTCGGCAGCTCGACCCAGTAGCCGCGCCGGCGCAGTTGCGGGTCGCGGCGCAGGTCGTCGGCATCCGCGACCACGGCGGCGGCGACGCCCGCGGCCTGCAATCGCTCGGCGACCTCTTCGGCCTGGTGGACGCTCGTCCACTCGCTCACCCGCGCATCGAGCTCGTCGCGCTGCCGCCGGCGCGCCTCGGCGGTGGCGAAGCGCGCGTCCTCGCTCCACGCCGGCGAGCCGATGGCGGCGGCGAAGCGCCGCCAGGTGGCGTCGTCGAACACCGCGATCGCGCACCAGCGGTCGGCGCGCGCCCGCCCGGGCTTGGTGCGCTCGGCGCAGCGGTAGATGCCGTGCGGCGCGGCCGGGCCCTCGAAGGAGCGGTTGGCCGAGGCGAGCAGCGCGCTGGCGGAGTCGCTCGAGCAGGGTGCGTCGCCGCCGTCGCTCGGCGCGCGCGCGAGCTCTTCCAGCAGCGGAGCGCCGATCAGCGCCGCCAGCGATTCGAGCTGCGAGAGGTCGACGAGCTGCCCTTCGCCGCTGCGCTCGCGGTGCCAGAGCGCCATCAGCACCGCCAGCGCGGCGCTGTAGCCGGCCGCCATGTCGGAGTAGGAGAAGCCCCAGCCGGCGGGCTCGCCGCCCTCGTGCCGCATGTGGGCGGTGAAGCCGGCGAGCGCCTGCAGCGTCGGACCGTAGCTGACCTGATCGCGCAGCGGGCCGGTGCGGCCGAAGCCCGACATGCCGACGGCGATCAGGCGCGGGTTGAGGGCGTGCAGGCTCTGCCAGTCGAGGCCCCAGTTGGGCATCACCCGGGCGCTGAAGTTGTCGATCACGACGTCGGCTTGCGCGATCAGCGCGCGCGCCAGCGCCAGGCCCTCGGGGTGGCTCATGTCGAGGACGACGCTCTGCTTGCCGCGGTTGAGGTTGCCGGTGAGGCCGCCGCGCCGGCTGCCGTAGTCGAGCGAGTCGCGCCGCTCGATCTTGATCACCTCCGCGCCCTGATCGGCGAGGATGCGCGTCGCCACCGGCCCCGCCACCACCCAGGTGAAGTCGAGCACGCGGATGCCGGCGAGCGGCAGGCCATCTGGAGTGCGGCGTGAAGCGCCGCTCTGGATGGTCTCTGAGATCCAGAGCGGCGCTTCACGCCGCACTCCAGATGCCAGCCGCCACGGGGTGGCGCTCAGGCGATAGGGCGCGCCCGGGCAGCGGAGCCGGCCGAGCTCGGGGTGCTCGGCGGCGACGAAGAAGCCGCGCGCGGCGAGCTGCGGATCGCGCGCCAGCTCGGCGAGCGAGCGCACGGCGGCGTAGGGCAGGCGGCGGAGCTGCGCGCCTTCGACCAGCTCGGCGACGCGATACCCCGCCGCCCAGGCGTCGAGCACGTCGAACAGGTGCTCGCAGTGCTCCTTGCGCCAGGCGAACTCCTCCCACTCCGGCCGTTCGAGATCCTGCGCCGCGCCGTCGCTCTTCAGCCACTCGAGCAGCGAGGTCCAGTCGCCCAGGGCGCAGTGCAGCACGCGGCCGTCGCGGCAGCGGCCGACGCGGAAGGTGCGGCTCCAGTGCAGCGTGTCGCGGCGCTCCTCGATCGCGCCGGTCTGCTGCAGGAAGCTCGAGGCGTGCTCGACGGTGGCGGCGACGCAGGCTTGCAGGCTGACGTCGACGCGCCGGCCGCGGCCGTCGCGCCGCCGCTGCCACAGCGCCAGCAGCGCGGCGATCGCGGCGTAGGCCGAGGCGCTGTGGTAGGCCTGCAGGCCGAGGCCGGCGAGCGGCGCTTCCTGCGGGTGGCCGTTGACGAACGCCATCCCGCCCGCCGCCTGCGCCACCAGATCGCACGATTGCCAATCGCGCCGCGGTCCGTCGAGGCCGAAGGGCGTGATCGCGACGTGGACGAGGTCTGGAGTGCGGCGTGAAGCGCCGCTCTGGATGGGGTCATCAAGCCAGAGCGGCGGGAACCGCCGCACTCCGGCTTCGAGCAGGACGTCGGCGCCGGCGGCGAGCTCGCGCAGTCGCGCGCGGCCCGCCTCGCTCTCCAGGTCGAGCTCGAGGCAGCGCTTGCCGCCGTTGTAGTGCCAGAAGGAGAGCGCGTCGGCGCGCGCCGGGTCGCCGCCGGGGGGCTCGACCAGCACCACCTCGGCGCCCATGTCGGCGAGCAGCTTGCCGGCGTAGGCGCCGGCGCGGCTCGCGATCTCGAGTACGCGGACGCCGTCGAGCGCGGCGCGATCGGCCATGCGCGCCCGCCTCAGAGGCCGACCACCACCTTGGGCGGGTACTTCTTGAAGGTGAGCAGGTGGTTGCGCACGCCGCTCTGGAACGCTTCGAGGTAGGCGAGCTTGCGGATCAGGTAGCTGCGCGTCTCCTTCGGGTCGAGGTAGAGATTGTAGAGCCGGCCGTAGGGGTACTTCTGGCTGACGCCGGTGAAGCCGCCGGGGTTGAGGACGTCGCGGTCGTCGTCCGAGATCGAGGCGACCATGAACTTGTACTCGCCAACGCGCAGCGCCGAGAACGTGCGCCCGAGCCAGTAGTAGACGTGCTTGCGGCACGAGTCGGCGTCCGGCGCGAGCAGGAACGAGGTCTGGTCGACGCCGTCGATGAAGCGATCGGCCGGCATCGACTCGCTCGCGCCCGCGAGCGCCAGCACGGTGGGGAAGAGGTCCATCTGCGAGAAGAGACCGTCGGAGGCGCCGCCGGCGTCGATCATGCCGTGCCAGGCGAGGATGCCGGGCACGCGCTGGCCACCCTCCCAGGTCGAGCCCTTGGCGCAGCGGAAGGGCGAGTAGGCGGCGTCGGGCCAGGTTTCCATCTCCGGGCCGTTGTCGGAGGAGACGAAGATCAGCGTGTGCTCGAGCTGGCCGCTCTCGCGCAGCGCCGCGACGATGCGGCCGACGATGTCGTCGAGCTCGATCAGCGTGTCCTTGTACGGGTGCTTGGCGGGCGACTTACCGAGGAACCTCTCGTGCGGGTAGTTGTCGAAGTGCGCCCCGCGGGTGCCGTGGTAGAGGAACCACGGCTTGCCGCTGCCGGCCATTCGCTTGATGAAGTCGATCGAGTAGGCCGCCCACTTGTCGTCGAGCAGCGACAGCACCGGGATGGTGACCTCCTCGACGTTCTCCAGCTCGGCGCCGCGGGTGGCGTGCACGAAGCACTTGTTGAACGGCTGGTTCTCGATCCACTTCGTCCGCTCCTCGCTGTAGACGATCTCGGGGAAGAAGTAGGGGTCGCGCCACTCGGTGTACATGTCGGAGACCGAGAGGAAGCCGTAGAAGTCGTCGAAGCCGACGTGCTGCGGCTGCGAGTCGACGTTCTCGCCGAGGTGCCATTTGCCGACCGCCTGGGTGACGTAGCCGGCGCGCGACAGCAGCTCGGCGAGCGTGACCTCGCCCTGCAGCCCGCCCTTCTCGCCGTACATCGGCGGCCGCTGCAGGCCGTGGCGCATCGGCAGGCGGCCGGTGAGCAGCGAGGCGCGCGAGGGCGTGCACGAGGGCTCGGAGTAGCAGGAGGTCAGCCGCAGGCCGGCGGCCGCGAGCCGGTCGATGTGCGGCGTCGGCGCGCCGACCGCGACCCCGCCGCCGTAGCAGCCGAAGTCGCCCCAGCCGACGTCGTCCATCAGGATCACGACGACGTTCGGCTTCCGCCCGCCGTGGCGCGCGGCGTAGTCGGCGATGCGCTTCTGCGCGACCTCGCTCTGGACCGCGTGCTGCAGCACGGGTTCGCGGTTGTCGCCGAGGGAGACGGTGGCGGCGGTGATCGGGTCGTGTGCCATGCGCCGCACTCTCGGCCGGAGCCGCGCCGCGAGTCAAGAATCTCGGCATCCGACCGTGCGCCGCGAAGCGTCTGGAGTGCGGCGGTCGCCGCCGCTCTGGATGGACCGGCGAACGATCCAGAGCGGCGGCGACCGCCGCACTCCAGACGGTGACAGGCGGCGCGGGTGGTGCTACTGCCCGCGCCGGGGTGAGGCCCGCATGAGCCCGAGGAACAAGCTCGCGTCCTGGCAGCCGGAGCAGCGCCCGTGACCGCCGGCGGCGATACCTACGACCAGATCGGCGGCGGCTACGCCGCGCGCCGCCGGTCGGATCCGCGCTGGCTCGCGCGCCTCGAGCGCGCCCTCGGCGACTGGCGCTCGCTGTTGAACGTCGGCGCCGGCGCGGGCTCGTACGAGCCCACGCGCGGCGGGGTGGTCGCGCTCGAACCGTCGCGGGTGATGATCGGGCAGCGGCCGGCCGCGGCGGCCCCCGTGGTGCGCGGCGTGGCGGAGCACCTGCCGTTTCGCGACGGCGCCTTCGACGTCGCCCTCGCCGTTCTCACCCTGCACCACTGGAGCGATCCGGCGGCCGGGCTGGCGGAGATGCGGCGCGTCGCGCGCCGGCAGGTGGTGCTCACCTGGGATCCCTCGATCGCCCTGCAGTTCTGGCTGGTGCGCGACTACCTGCCGGAGATCGGCGCACGCGAGGCCGGGTTGGCGACCGTGTCGACCGCGGTGCGACATCTCGAGGCGGCGAGCGTCGAGGTGCTGCCGGTGCCCGCCGACTGCAGCGACGGGGTTCTCGGCGCCTATTGGCGGCGGCCGCACGTCTACCTCGATCCCGCCGCGCGCGCGGCGATCTCCGGTTTGGCGCTGTTGAGCGACGAGGTGGTGAAGGCGGCGATGGGCCGCCTGGCGGCCGACCTCGACAGCGGCGCCTGGCAGGCGCGCCACGCCGACCTGGCGCGGCGCGAGGAGATCGACCTCGGCTACCGCCTGGTCGTCGCGACCGGCGCGCGCGCTTGATTCCGCACGCGGATGGCGAGGAACTTGTCGCGCCCGAGCCCTTCGATCGGCATCGGTTCGACGCCGACCTCGTCGCGCCAGAAGCGCGCGTCGGCGAGCAGCGCGGCGATCGCGGCGAGATGGCCGTCCTGGGTGTAGATGACGCCGCCGGGGCGGAGGCGCGGGACGAGGTGGACGAGACAGGTGCGGGTCGACTCGAGCAGGTCGACGTCGAGGAAGGCGACGTCGACCGTCTCCGCCAGCAGCGGCAGCGTCTCGCGGAACCAGCCCTTGCGGTACTCGACCACCTCGGGCGCGCCGAAGGCCTCGACGGTGCGTTGCACCTCGCGCAGGCGGCCGCGAAAGGCGCCGGCGCGGAACGTCATCGGGCGGCCGAGGAGATCGCGGTGGCGTTCCTCGTTGGGAGGCAGGCCGCGGAACGAGTCGAAGGCGAGCAGTCGCCCGCCGGCGAGGCGGGCGGCGAGCGACAGCTTGGCGGTGCTCGAGCCCTTGGCGCAGCCGCACTCGACCACCGTGAGGCCGGGCTGGCCGGCGCGGCGCAGGATCTCGTCGGCGAGCGTCAGCATCTGCGCCTGCGAGTGATAGGCGCGCACCTGGTTGGTGATGTGGACGAAGCGCGCCACCAGACGCAGCCGCGCCGTCAGTGGCAGCGCGATCGGATAGCGCGCGCGCAGGAAGGCGAGGATCGCGCCGCGGTCGCGGACGACGAGGAAGCGCAGCGACTGGAGGCGGCGGTAGAGAGTGCCGCGACCGCGGCGGAGGAGCTTCACGGCCGACATTGATCCCCGCCGGCCACCGTCGGCGCAAGGGCGCGCTCGGGCGGCGATGGACTGTGGCGGCTGGGGAGGCTGTGCTAGGACCGGGGCGGCGATGGCGACGCACCTGTTCTTCGACTTCTTCGGCACGCTGGTGGACTACTCACCCAGTCGGACCGAGCAGGGGTACGAGCGCTCGTTTGCGTTGCTGCGCGAGGCCGGAGCGCGGCTCGACTACGGGGAGTTCCTCTCGCTCTGGTCGGAGGTCGCCGAGGGCTTCGAGGCCGAGGCGGAGCGCACCCGGCGCGAATTCTCGATGGTGGAGCTCGGGCGCGCATTCCTGGCGCGCGTGCCGGGCGCGCCGCCGGTGGAGGGGGCGGAGGAGCTGGTGCGGGTGTACGTCGAGGAATGGAACCAGGGCGTCACCTACCTCGACGGCGTCGTGCCGTTGCTCGAGCGGCTGAGCCGCCGCTTCCCGCTGGCGGTGATCACCAACACCCACGACCACCACCTCGTGCCGGCGCATCTGGAGCGCATGGGGGCGGCGCGCTTCTTCGAGCGGGTGATCACCTCGGTCGAGCTCGGCACCCGCAAGCCGGCCGTGGAGATCTTCGCGCACGCGGTGCGCGCCGGCGGCGCCGCGGCGGCGGACTGTGTCCACGTCGGCGACAGCTACCATGCCGACTATCGCGGCGCGCTCGCCGCCGGCCTGCGGCCGCTGCTCATCGATCCGCAGCGGCGCGCGCCGGTGCCGGATGGGCACCGCATCGCTTCGGTGCTCGAGGTCGAGTCGCGTCTGTGATCTGGAGTGCGGCGGGCGCCGCCGCTCTGGATGTGGGAGAACGATCCAGAGCGGCGGCGACCGCCGCACTCCAGATCAGTGGGCGCCGGCGGAGAGCGGCGAGCGCACCCCGTGCAGGGTGCGCACGCGCGCCGGCTGGGCGCGCGGGCGATCGCGCCATGCAAGCCAGGCGAGGCCGATGGTGCTGGCGACGAGCACGGCGGCGACGGAGAGGAGGACGGGGACGAAGAGGGGAGCGGCGTCGATGTAGATGGTCGTCATGGAGGATTCCTACGTGCCCTCAACGTAGGCCGCGCGCGGCCGTCGACAAGCGGGCTGCGGGATGAAATCTCCTGCGCGCTTCCATCAGCGCGGCTGCGCGCATGACGACCGCCTGCGCCCCCCCGGCGCAGGCGGTCCCGGCCCACGGTCAGGGCTGGCAGGTGGCGAGCTCGATCAGCTCGCCCAGCAGCGCGGCGTAGAAGGCGTCGCGCGTCCGCCGGCGCCGCGCTTCCTTGATGTCGTAGGCGCGCGCGTAGAGGCCGCAGTCGCGGTCGTCGCTGCAGGTGTTGCCGAGCGCGCCGGCGGTGCAGCGTCCGGCGCTGCACGTTCCGGCGGCGAGCAACTGCCCCTGTAGGCTGCCGGCGAG